>Ga0233438_10001901_pt1 | contig 21795 bp, 16 predicted proteins | sample SI_123_September_FD_182720 | JGI IMG/M metagenome (GOLD analysis project Ga0233438, IMG submission 182720) | Seawater microbial communities from Saanich Inlet, British Columbia, Canada - SI_123_September2016_10_MG | ecosystem: Environmental > Aquatic > Marine > Inlet | place: Canada: British...
CAAACCGATGTCGATAAATACGCGTCTTTAGTGGGACAACTACCTAGGGCTCGTGGTCTAGGGGTTTATGACGTTGCCTTGACATGGCAAAGATCGAGAGTTCGATTCTCTCCGAGCCCACCAATGAATTTTATCTATGGATGTTTCAGTTGGAGATTATAATAATACCTTTGCCAAAATCTAATCTTCGTGAATCAAATCCACTTTAGATATTGAAGTTTTATCTGATATTTTTGCTAATGGTTTGTCCTCTTCATCGAGAATGGAGAAGTCAGTATTTCCGCCGCCCCAAGTTTGTATCTCATCAGTCTGTTGGAATTCTTCATCCAATGGTGTGGAAGATGAAGAAAGGGAATACGCAGAAGGATCAATTTGCCTTTCTTGGATACGCTCACCAGGTTCTGGGGCTTTCCTTTCTTCCGTCGGTAATGATGCATGGAAGAGTCCACATTCTGGGCATTTAAACGTCCCTCGAGTTTCTATTGTACCGCAAGATGGGCATCGAACAGAGCGAAAGAAAATCTGTAATAGATCGGTCAAACTTAATCCTCTGGAACAAACATTTCATCTTGGTAAGCTGTTATTTCGTCACCAGATTCTTCTTCCTCGATTGTTACCGTTTCTTCATCATCATCAAATTCTACGATTGTCCCGTAATATTCTTCTCCATCAATGTCAACGCCAACGTATGATCCAATGTCAAGTTCTTCATTTTTTGAACTAGATTCTTCTTCATCTAAACCGTCATCCATTTCTTCACCTTCAGACTCTACATCATCTGAGTCTTCGATTTCTGATTCGTCTGCTTCTTGTTCATTTTCTGACTCTTCAATTACATCATCATCTTCGAGTGATTCTTGGATGTCTGCCTTATCTTCACTTACTTCTTTCATAGCCTTGACACGGGCTCTCCAAGATGGTGCTAAAACGAGATGCGTGTACAAACTTCCAATCAATCCGATGGTTGAAAGTAGCATGAGGAATATTCCGTCAAGATAGAATCCACCTGGCATAGAACTTGCATCACCAGCAAGTGGTGTTAATGAGTTCTTACACTCACCAACCTGCACTGTTGAATCACAAGGGTATGCTTGGCCTTCGTCGATGACGATACCGTCCGCATTCATCCATCCATCTCCAGCCTCAGTTTCTAATTCTACTGTGCCGCCTTCACCATCAACGAAGGGGAATAATCCGTTTGCTAAAGCCGCAATGATCATTATAACCAATCCTGTGTGAATTAATGGCCAGAATACATCATGCCATTGCTTCGACATAAAGCGAGTATGCCATTTCGTAGGGAAGGTTTTGACGGTTTCAGCTTCCTCATCATCAATACTCGAAATTGAATCTTCATGATTCTCGATAGAGGTGACGAATTCAATCATATCGATGTTTCCATCTGAGTTTTCATCCATTGAATCCATCATAGAATCGAGTTCGGACTCAGACAATTCATAGTCGAGGAAGTGGCCTAGTTTAGAGCCCAATTCTACTCTCGTAATCATTCGATCTCCATCTTCATCCATATTACCAAATGCATTTGAAAGTGTTAAATCTTGTTCATCAATCGAATCTAAGATATCATCGTAAATTTGGCTTAGGCTGCGATCTTCAGTAACCACTTCTTCAGCAGATTCTTCATCAATGATTTCTTCCTCAGATTCTTCTTCCTCTGTTTGCTCATCTGGTTCTTCAAAGACTTCTTCAGATTCTTCTTCGACTAGCTCTTCCTCAGATGGCTCTTCTTCAGTCAGTTCTTCCTCAGACTCCTCATCTGGGGCTTCTAATACTTCTTCAGATTCGTGGGATTGGATGTCAGTTTGCGCCTCTACATTTCTAGCATTCCATGCGCCAGCAGCTGTTTCTAGTTCTTCCTTCTTGAGATATAAATTGTCATCTGAATTGTAATCTTTTGCAAAGGCTATGAAGGCTTCTTTATCGGAATCATTAATCTCTGCAGCATTCATTACTTTCGAAAGTACATTTTCATTATAATCAAGAACGGTTTCTTCCTCGATTGATTCATCTGTAATTGGCTCAACATGTTCTTCTTCACCACCAATAATTGTTTGAAGTTCTTGTAGATCTACAAGACTATCTCCGTCCTCATCAATAGCAGCAACCAATTTATCAACTTGACTCGGTGGTAAATCTGCTAGGTTAAGTGAGAGTAATCCTGCTTTCAATTCATCTGAATCAATTCGACCGTCTCCGTTTGTATCAAATCGACCAAACAAAGTTTTCACATCCATAGAATTGGTTGCCATCCATGTGCGCAAGATATCAATGACGTCATCTGCTACGAAAACTACGCCGCATTCAGGGCATTTTGTGGAATCAAGAGGTACCAGGGCATTACATGCACCACATTCACCCAAGGCATCTTCAGAAACTCCAGAAAATGAAATTCCACATTCCGGACAGTTCTCTGAATCAATCGGCACGACTGCTCGGCAAGAACCACATTCTGCCATTGCTATCTCTTCATTTTCGTCGGTCATACCATCGTCACCGGTCTAACTCAACACCTTGGCGATTATAATCCTTCACGAAGATTCTAACGATGAAACCTATGTATCTCTTGTGTTCTCGTGGTTTCAAGGCGATATTGTGGCAGGCCAAATTCATACACTCCTTTTATCATCCACCGAAGATTTTGTATCGGCATTCGATAGGATTGATTATGAAGAGACGTCTCACAGAGTCTTCATCTCAAGAATGCCACCGCGAAGACTAATTGAACGTTTAGATATTATTGATATTGAGACTTATTGGCTTACGGATCGAGCAGGTGAAGGTACGATTCCACCAAGTTACAACACATTGCTATCATTGATCTCAAATAGATTGGCTAATCATAAAGGAACTATTTTCTTAGAGGGATTAGAATGGCTTTCATCTTTACATGGTTTCGATTCATTACTCGGTTTTATCCGAACTCTTTCAGATTCCGTACACCGCACTTATTGGAGTATATATCTCTCCGTCAATGAAAGTTCATTCAGTTCAATTGAATTAAATCAAATTACGAGAGAAGCGCCCATTCTAAACATCGTTTGGGAGGATGAAATGGATTCAATAGAAGATGAGCCTATTGATTTCATCGGAATACAAAAATCAGAAAACTTAGAAATTGAACTACACGACGATGGAACTCCCAAATTATTATTTCTTACACGGTTACCTGAAAATGGTTTTTCGAAATCCTTACTTCAAAGAAGAGTGCTTCAATGGCGTAGAATGGGATTGGATGTTTCCGAGATCGAATCTGCTCTTTATGCCTCTAGTACAGACTCCATGTATCAAGCCTACAATCTAATCGAAGAGAAAGTACGTAGAGCAGTGCAACTCGATAATTGGGTTTCCGAAAATGTTACTGACTCTCAGGAACGGTCAGTAGCTCAATTTAGAATACGTCAACTAACAGGATTGGATGAGTTAGAACAGAGATACTTCTTGGATTAATTTTGGTATGCGGCTGGACTCAGCCTCGATTAAAGAGAGCCACGCCGATTGAATCAATTTCGTAGCAATGTCCCTTAATTCAGAACTTGTTGTTCTATCAGATATATCATCGATAACAATCGTATCAATACAACGAACTAAAATTTCAATTTGTTTTGATGACTTATTGTGTATGAAATGTAAACCTCTCCTGGCTACAAAGAGTTCGCATGCTACTACTTCTGAGGCTCGACGGACTGCTTGAAGCAAATTCCAACATGCAGTTGAGCCCATACTAACGTGATCTTCTTGCCCTGCAGATGTTGTTGTGGAAAATGATGTCCGCGGTGAAGCATGACCGTGTAATTCACCAAGCGAGGCACCAGCGGAATACTGGACAATCATCAATCCTGATTCCAGTCCTGCATCTTCTGCCAAAAAAGGTTTGATTGCCAAGCGATTAGGATCGAGCATCTGGTCAATTCTCCTTTCGCTTATGGATGCGATTTCAAACAAAGACAAGGACATTGCATCTGCTGTTAATGCTAAAATCTCCCCATGGAAATTCCCTTGTGAAACTATTTCATGCCGTCCGGGATTAGATATGTCTGGGAAAATGAGTGGATTATCCGTTGCAGAATTTAATTCCGTATGAACTACATCGTTCAAACGTTGCAGTGTCTCGGAAACTGCTCCATGTACTTGTGGAATGCAACGAAATGAATACGGATCTTGTACTCGATTGCAATTTTTATGTGTTGTAAGAATTGATGAATCCGATAGAATCGTGCGTATTCTATTTGAAACAAATATCTGGCCAGGATGAGGGCGTGCTCGATGTACTCTCTCATCCATTGGGGTAAGAGTAGACTCGGTTGCATCGATCGACATACATGCAACGAGATCAGAATATGTGAGAAGGTTCTTGAGTTGTTCTAGCGCAATACAAAGGAATCCTGTCATTTGACTGGTTCCATTAATCAAGGAAAGACCATCTTTAGCACGTAATGTCAGTGGGAGTAATTCGCATTCTATGAGTACATCTTTTGCATTCCGTGTCTCATCATTAAACAAAACTGAGCCTTCGCCAATCAATCCTAAAGCCAAATGGGAGAGAGGTGCTAAATCACCACTAGCTCCTAAACTTCCAATGCGAGGTACTACTGGATGTATTCCCATATTGAGAAATGTTACGAGTTGGTTAATTACGTCGGGGTGGCATCCTGAATTTCCTTTTACAAGCGAATTAATTCGTACACACATCATTGCACGGACCTCTTCTACGGACATCAAATCCCCTAACCCAGTCGCATGGGATCGTACCAAATTTAATTGGAGCGTTTCTAGCTCTGCTGAATTGATTTGGGTATTGACCAAGGAACCAAAACCAGTATTTATTCCGTAGACAACCTCATCTTCCTGCAATATACGATCGACAACAGAACGTGCACTTCTTACACGAATCATTGATTCTTCCGCTATTTTCACAAGAGAAAAATTTGTGGCTACTTCGAAAACTTCAGATGAAGTCAAAGTTGTTCCATCAAGAGTAATCGTTCGTTTAATCATTTTATTCACCTTTGAAAATATCTTGAAGAAGATTTTTATCCACAGAGTTAGGTAACGTAACTTTGAGAGATGCATTCGTTTTCATTGCTTCTTTTATTGAAGATACAGCACCTGAATTTCGAGCCCATGCTCTGCGAGCAACACCATTGTTTACATCCCAATGAAGCATGGATTGAAGTTTTGTTTTAGAGTCCTCTGAGCCATCGATGACCATCCCAAAACCACCATTCATGACTTCGCCCCAACCTACGCCGCCGCCGTTGTGTAAACTAACCCATGTAGCTCCTCGAATCGCATCTCCGATGAAATTCTGAACAGCCATATCTGCTGTCCATTTTGAACCATCTCTGATATTCGCAGTTTCCCTGTATGGAGAATCGGTTCCACTAACATCATGATGATCTCTTCCAAGAATTACAGGAGCAGATATGCGTCCTTCAGCAATTGCTTCGTTGAACCTAGTTGCAATTGCATTTCTTCCGCGTTCATCTGCGTAGAGAATACGGGCTTGTGATCCAACGACTAACTTATGAGAATCTGCTTCTCTAATCCATTTTAGATTATCCCGTATTTGTTGTTTGACATCTTCATCTGTTTCTACATCATACAATTCTGAAAGCGTTTCAGAGGCGATTTGATCTGTAACTTGCAAATCAATCGCTAATCCAGATGAACAAACCCAGCGGAAAGGTCCAAATCCACGGTCAAAGCACAATGGGCCCATGATATCTTCAACGTAAGATGGATATTTGTATTCTCCGAGTTTGTTAAAAATATCTGCTTTTGCACGCCCCGCTTCAAGTAAGAATGCATTACCATAATCCCAGAAGAACATACCTCTTTCAGACATGGAATTTATTGCAAGTACATGTCTTTGCAAAGTTGATTGTACTGCAGATCTAAATTCATCAGGACTAGTATGCATGAGTTCTTGTGATTCTTCGAAGGATAAATTAGCAGGATAATATCCCCCCTGGTAGGGATTGTGCAGGGATGTTTGGTCGCTCCCCAAATGCACCATGACGTCTCGTTCAACCAAGCGTTCCCATAATTCGACAATGTTGCCAATGAAGCCAATAGATGTGCCAACCTTTTGGTTTGCAGATTCAAGCATCAAATCGATCGCTTCGTCAACATCTTCTGAGATCTGTTCAACCCACCCTTGTGAATGACGCTTTCTTGCGGCGATAGCGTTTGATTCTGCTACGATACATGACACTCCTGCAATAACTGCTGCCTTGGCTTGAGCCCCTGACATTCCACCTAATCCAGAGGTAACGAAACATAATCCTCCCAGATTACCATTTGCGGCAATACCAAATTTCATTCTTGCCGCATTCATCAACGTAATTGTTGTACCGTGAACGATACCTTGGGGACCGATATACATGTACGAGCCAGCGGTCATTTGACCGTATTGAGTCACACCCATTGCGTTTAATCGCTCGTAGTGGTCTACTGATGAGTAATTCGGAATCATCATACCATTCGTCACAACAACGCGGGGAGCTCTTTTATTCGAAGGGAATAATCCGAGAGGATGGCCAGAATAGATGACGAGTGTTTGTTCATCAGTCATTTGTGAAAGGTAATTCATGACCAGTAAATATTGAGCCCAGTTCTGAAATACTGCGCCATTCCCACCATATGTAATCAGTTCATTAGGGAATTGGGCAATCAAAGGATCAAGATTATTGTCGATCATTAACATAATACCCGCTGCTTGTATTGAATTGGCTTGATATTGGTCAATAGGGAGCGCTCTAATCACACAATCTGGGCGGAAACGATACATGTAAATGCGACCATAAGTCCGTAATTCTTCAAGAAATTCCGGGCCGAGTGTACTGTGTGCGGATTCTGGAAAATATCGAAGGGCATTTTCTATGGCTAACCTTTCTTCTTGAGGAGAAAGAACTTGTTTACGAATAGGCGCATGGTCTACTGAAGCATCTAATCCCGGATGCTTTGGCAACTGAGAAGGTAATCCAGCACGTATCATTGCGATTCGTCCCACTTCATCCATAGGTGTGCGTAGGATTGATGGCCTTTGAGGATTGTTCACAACTCAATACTTCGACGGATTCAATAATAGGGCTGCGATGGCTAACCAATGACCGTTAATGGTGATGATGAGAAATTGGACTTCTCGAAGGTCCAAAGGGCTGATAATCAATCATTTAATGCTGTTTTAGGTAGCACAATCGCTGTTTGTCTCGTATTCCTATTCGTATCTGCATTATTCGGCGATTCATTTGTTAATGTAGTCCAAGATCGTTCATCTGAACAAGGGAATGTTCCAATTTGGGAACGTTATCTCGAAGACTATACAGTTGATACAGACTTTGGATATATTTTGGAGGTTGGCCCTTATGAAATTCTTGAAACTCCAAACGAATGGAATTCTACGCATCACTTTGTTGAATATATCCTCCCCCTAGAAGAAGGTGGTGCTGCACCAAACGGATTGATTAGTTTAGCTGTATGGAGACCAAATGTACCAGACGGAATTACTGTTCCAGTTATAGCGGAATTCGGACCATATTTCCAAGAACCATCTGTTGAAACTCCAACTATTGAAGTTCCTGGAAGTTGGCTCGGAACGATGATGGTTGAACAAATGTTACCTCATGGATATGCATTCGCACAAGTATCGGTTGCAGGTACAGGTCGTTCGAACCATTGTATGGATCTTATGGGAACTGCTGAACAATTAGGAAATGATGCCGCTGTTCGCTGGCTTGGTGAGCAAAATTGGAGCAATGGCAACGTAGGCCTGATTGGTAAATCCTATGATGGCTCAACTCCATGGCAAGCCGCTATGTTTGGGGCAGAACATGATTATCTGAAAACGATTGTACCTATTTCAGGACTTATCGGCGTTAAGGAATTGATGTGGAGGAACGGTAGCGCAGAAGCACGCGCCCCCATTATGCACAACGGTGTTTATGGTTCATATGGTTTAGATGGAGATGAAGAAGATTATCAGAACATATGTCCAGATTACCTCATCGGCCCCGGTACCGGAATGAGTGCTTATCTCTTGGGTTCTGAACAATTTGGAGACTACTGGGCAGAACGATACTTCTTAGACAGAGTATTGGAGAATTATCAAGGTTCAGTTTATCTCATTCAAGGAATGCATGATTGGAACGTCGATCCGCACATGGCGGTTCCAACGATGAACTCGCTAATTGATGCAGGAATTGAAGCCAAGGGCCTATTCGGTCAATGGGACCATGATTACCCAGATCGTCCCATTCAACTTGATGATCGTAGTGACATGGGTGGTCGCGGAGGCGAGGCTTTTCCTGAAATGATTCGATATGATTGGATGCAAGATCTCTATGAGTGGTTCGAATACTATCTCCAAAATCGTGGTGAACAACCTGGTCAATACATAGAGATACAAGATAACCTAGGTGAATGGAGGCTTGAAGATCGATACCCTCCTTCAGATACGACAGAATGGATTGGAAGTTTGGGAGCTGAGTTATCTAATATTGGAGGGTCCTTGACAGTGCTTCCAGATGCTTCGACAGGTCCTGTATGGGAAACTGAGCCACTTACTGAGACCGTACGAATTGCAGGAGTACCACGTCTCCATGTCGATGTTACGACTGCCACTGTTGGGGGACAGTTGTACGCATTACTCGAGGATTGCTTCGAAAATTCATGCATACATATCGGACACGCAATCATGGATATGAGATACCATGCTGGAGGAGATCAAATTCAAACTTGGACTCCGATTTTTGAAACAATAAATGCGAAGATGGAATTTATGCCCCTTGATGCTGTTCTCTTGGAAGGACATACTATTCGTCTATCATTGACTTCAACAGGCGAGGATTATCTTCCAGCAAGTACTTCTTCCCTTGTAACTATTCAGGAAGGAGCAACCTCAACACTTCAACTCGATGTCATCGATGAATCGAGTGATTCCAGACGTTACTTTACGCCACCAGAGTGTCTGCACGAAGTCTGCCTTGGTTCTTAGGATTCCATAGTGTGAATATGATTCCACTCACTACCATGAGAATCGAATAGGCCAGAATTCCTTGCTGAAGGTTAACAACACCTTCCTCAATCAAATAACCTGCGGAAATAGTTGAGATCACTTGCCCTATTGACATGAGAAGCATATCTGTTGAGAAAACACGGCCTCTCATTTCATCCTCCACCCATTCTTGCGTAAGTACTGTGGACAGAACCCAATTTCCGCCACTAGCAGTGTGGGCTAAAGTTACAAGCGCAAGTGTCAATAAAATTGGTCCTCCTAGGCTTAATCCAACAAGAGTATAGAAAAATCCACTCACAATAATTAGTAATCCAACCATCTTTGGCCACTTAGTAGAATCCTTAAACACACTTCTGGCTAATATCGGCCCAATGCCAGTGCCAATCCCACGGGCAAAGAAGAAAATCCCAAATCCAAGAGCGGTTCCTACGAATGTGATTTCATTTCCAGCTAACACGAGGAATACTCCTGCGAGCCCTCCGCCTGCAATATTCCATGATGTCTTAGCAAAGATAATTCGTAAGAGACGAGGTTCACTCTGTATTCTCTTTTGACCGAGCCATATGTCCTTTAGAGAACTCTTAATCAGGGATCCTTCACTCGATTTATCAAACGTTTGGGGGATGACAAGAGGAAGTAACATCAATGTTCCAAACAGAAATGTAATTGAATCGATTATGAATGCTACATTTTCACCAAAGACTGATACGACTAGTCCACCGGAAAAGGCGCCAAGACATAATGCTGTAGACCATGTAGCGCTATCTAGTGCATTAGCAGTAGCCAAATCTTCCTTACTCACAATATTCGGCAATGCTGCTCTTTCGGCTGTAACATACAGTCCGTGTAAAGCCATCATAATACCAGAGACCGTAAACATCCACCACATATCTTCGGGACCATTTACACCGAGAAATGCGAGTGCTAAACCGATTTGGAATAAATTCGTGATTATCATCAATTTCTTACGGTTTACACGATCAGCGAGTAAACCAAAAAGGGGTTGCATAAGGGCAAATGAACCCATCCGAACTGCCATCAAAATACCTAGGAGTAATTCCGATTCAGTATATTTTAGAATTATTACGAAGAGTGCGATGGTGTTGAACCATTCTCCAAACATGGACACAAAAGCTGCTAGCCAAAATCTACGGTAGTTTCGATTGGTTTTAACCAAGCGAACATAGGAATTGCTAGACATGATAATGACCTATTCTTCTTCGAGAACATTACTGTCTTTCGTTAATGAAACTACAATCCACTTGGATGTTGGTGTATTTGATTTTTCAGCAACCGAATCTAGCGGAACTAATTCATTGGCTTCTGGGAAATATGCGCCCATGTTTCCTTGAGGAATATCGTAAGCAACAACAATCCAATTATTGGAATGACGAGTTGTTCCTTCGAAATGGCTCTCAAGATGAATTATATCTCGCGTTTTAAGCCCCTTTTCAGCCATATCTAAAGCATTCATTAGAACAACACGCCTGTTTCCGTGAATCCCTCTATATCTGTCATGAAGGCCGTAAATTGTGGTGTTATATTGATCGTGGCTCCTCATTGTCATGAGCACATATTCATTTTCTTCAACAGATACATCTGGTAAAGGATTCATAGAAAATACGGCTTTACCAGAGGCGGTATGGAATTTCAACTCATCACGAGGTGGATTTGGTAGCAAAAAACCATTTTCTTGACGAACGCGTTCATTATAATTCTCAAATCCATTTAATGAATGTGACATCAAATCACGAATTTCGTCATAATTTTTTGACATAGTGAGCCATGGAAGATTCTCTGGAACTAATCGATGTCCTAATTCTGCAACGATAGATGGTTCGCTCATCAATGTTGATGACGTTGGTTTAAGTTTGCCTTCCGATCTATGAACCACACCCATCGAATTTTCAACTGTAACGAATTGTTTCTTTGAACCTTGAAGATCAATTTCTGTCCGCCCCAATACTGGTAAAATCAGTGCTGTTTTTCCTGTAATAAGATGGCTGCGATTTAGTTTCGTTGATATCTGTACTGTGAGGTTTATATTTTTGATTGATTTTGCAGTCCGTCTTGTATCAGGTGTGGCAGACAAAAAATTTCCACCCATGCAGACAAAAACATCCACATCTCCTTGTTCCATCGCTCGTATTGATTCGACTACATCATATCCATGTTCCTTTGGTAATTCAAAACCAAGTCCGTTTTGCATGGTTTCAATGAAGTTGTCAGATGGAGCCTCCCATATGCCAACTGTTCGGTCACCTTGGACGTTAGAATGTCCGCGAACTGGGCAAACACCAGCACCTGGCCGTCCAATATGTCCTCCGAGCAGCAGGAGATTGACAACTTCTTGAATTACTGCTACCCCGTTTCTATGTTGAGTAAGACCCATGGCCCAACAAGCGATGGTAGCATTTGAGCTTCCACACATATCTGCAAATGCAATAATCTCCTCTTTGGAAATCCCAGAATCTTGAATTGCTTGTTTCCAAGAAAACCCGTCCATATGCAACTTTAATTGATCAAATTGAATGGTATACTTTGCAATGAAGTTATTGTCGAACTTATTGGTATCCAAGAGGTGTTTAATCACACCCTGAAAGAGCGCAGCATCTCCACCGATTTTCACTTGTAAATGCATATCAGAGAGTTGGGTAGATGTCAAATCTAATTCCATATATTCTTGAGGATGTTTAAATCGAGATAATCCAGTTTCAGGCAGTGGATTGATATTTACAATTTTAGAACCATTTCGCTTTGCATCTCTTAATGCGGTGAGCATACGAGGGTGGTTTGTCCCTGGGTTTTGTCCCACGACTATGATCAAATCACTTTTGTTGAAATCTTCTAAGTGAACAGTTCCTTTACCGATTCCAATTGTGGATCCCAAAGCCTTTCCACTTGATTCATGGCACATGTTTGAGCAATCGGGGAGATTATTGGTGCCAAGACTTCGAACAAGGGCTTGGTAAAGAAATGCTGCTTCATTCGAAGTCCTTCCAGATGTGTAATACACCCCTCGAGTGGGTTTTTCCATTGATTTTATCGATTCTGAAATCAAATCAAAAGCGTCATTCCAGGCGATAGGTTCGTAGTTGGAACTTCCAGACTTGAGTATCATCGGATACGATATACGTCCCTGTTTATTCAGCCAGTAATCAGATTTCTTCAACAAAGTTTGAACATCATATCGTTTGAAGAAATTAGGATTCACTCTATCCTTCATAGCTTCGTCTGCTACTGCTTTAGCACCATTCTCACAAAACTCAAACGATGTTCTGTGATTCGGGTCCGGCCAAGCACATCCAGGGCAATCAAAACCCTCTTTCTGATTAACCATGAGTAGAGTCTTGATCGTTTTAGAAACTCCCATTTTCCTTATACCATGATTAAGCGATGATATTGCTGCTGGTATACCCGCAGCACTTTTCTTTACTTTAGTCAAACGAAGAGAGTTCAAATCTGCTGGTGTAACCCCTTCGGATGGTTCCTGCATATCTGTGCCAAGCAATAACGTTCATCAAGTCTTGTGGAGAAATTCTAATTAATTCCTACTTTCCAAGCACCAGACTCTCTTACGAATCCATAGAGACAGATACCATTCTCTCGTGCCAATTCCATGGCAGCGCTTGAAAAGGCTCCTACTGATGCAATATTTGAGATGCCAATACGAGAGGCTTTGGCTACGATATCCCAACCACATCTTCCTGAAAGCAATAATGTGAATTCATTGAAACCGTTTATGCCGGATAGAATGGCTAACCCTACAGTTTTGTCAACCGCATTATGCCTACCTATATCTTCTGCAACAAAATGAACATCTCCAGTTGAATCCAAAAGAGCAGCACCGTGGCATCCTCCTGTCGCTTCAAAGAGTTTCATTCCACCCCTCATTTCATCAAGAGCTTCTTTTAATTCCCTGTGCGATAATTGTTTGCTACGTGAGATTTGTTTGCCATAGATTTGATCAACTGATAGATCTGGATGATTACATCCTCCACAGGAAGTGGTAATGAGTCTAGGTTCAGGTTGGTTGGTGATTCTTGAATTATAATACGAATTTACTTTGCCATCCACAACAACGTTTTCAAATTCATTTCCTGATGGCAGTGAATTAGTTAGCCCTTCGCACAGGAGATGACCAATATGTAATTCCATGATTTTTGTTGGTGTTCCGAGTAATGATGTATGGGGTTCTATGGCTCCACTTTCTCCTATGCAGTGGAGTGTAATGATGGATTCTTGGACGATTAACTCAGATCTAATGTTCGATTGATTATCCACTAATCGCTGTAAAGGAATTTGTTGATATTCATGCTCCATCATCATCGACCTCAATATCAAAAAATTCAAACTGTAAAGCCACCAATTCTGCAGAACTCTTAGCAGCCGAATATGCTTCTAATGGTTCAGCATTAAGTTCTAAGAACCGATTCCCCCAACGAAATTTACTGAGAATTATTTCTGCCTGTTCATATTCCCCCATCAGAACGCATGCTGCTGCAATTGCTTCAACAGTAGATAATTTTGATGGCTTACCCCAATTCACAGGGTTAGCAGCGAGTAGAAGTGGTAATGTTCTGGCTTGAAGTCTTGTCCGCTTCATTACTTTCTCCACTGAGGATTCAATATGTGCCCAAGAACAATCCAGTCCGACGATTGCTCCATTTCGTTCGAATAATTCTCTGTCTTCTGGTCCCAATACCTTTCCGCAGAGTGGTTCAAGGATGATGCCTTTACGCGGTAGTCTTCTGAAATCTTTGTGGAGCGTTAGTAAATCATCCTTCGAAGCTCGTACAGCAGTATTTTTCTTTGGATCATCTTGAGCAAGCCAGATGGCATGCAGGGGAATTGTCAAAACTTCACCTCAAATCTTTGAGATAGTCACCAATAGTCATTCCTCTCGATTGACCAGATCTGCCAACCATGGATTCATGGTCATTTGCAGATTCAATCATCAAAGAAATACCTAGAATCATTTCTAATTTCCGAATAACAGCATCTGTAGGAGGCTTACCTGATTCTGCTGATTTGATGACATTGATAGTTTCCGCCATGCGCTTTGCGAGTTGAGTTTGGTCCCATCCTTTAGATTCCCTGCCAGATGTAATTCTGCGAGAGAAGTCAGAGGCAAGTTCCTTTTCAGTTTTATTCATGAGATTATTTCGTTTGGAACGTGAAGGTTGCGAACTTCGCTGAGGTGTAGAACGAGCCCTGGATAAGCCAGGCGCTTCTTGCTTAGGTTGGAGATTAAGTTGTCCGATGCATCTCTGGCAAATTGCCAACATTGCTTTGTTAACACGGTGTTCCCGTGTAGATACCTTTGTTGCCCCACATAACTCACAATCCGCCATAGTATCCCTATTTTCTCCTGAACTCGACAATTGATGAACCCTTCGCAATGAATCCTCATGGTGGAAACGATGTGTTGATGAACTACTGACGTTAGGAGTAAATGATTACGATGGGTACTGAAGTAGAGCGCGGCTCCGATTCAATGAAATCCTCAAAGGATGATCACCTCCAAGTTTTAGAATCAGAATTTAGGAATTTACAAGAAAAAACTCAAGAGTTGATTAGCGAAAGGACACATCTGGAATCAGAACTAAGAAGTGTCAAAAAGCAAGCATCTCGCCTCGAAGAAGAGGTGCGCCACTTACGATCTCCTCCTCTGATTATTGGAACTCTACAGGATGTACTAGACCCTGAAAGAGCGATTGTACGTTCATCAAACGGTACTGTTTTCCAAGTTGCTTTAAATCAAAGAATTGAGCCTTCCCTGCTAAAACCAGGTACTCGGGTAGCGTTGAATCAAGATACACTTTCAGTTATTGAAGTACTCAATGATGCATGGGACCCAATCGTTAGTGGATCAGAAATGATTGAGAAACCAGATACGACATATGATATGGTTGCTGGATTAGATGAAGAAATATTATCAGTTCGAGAAGCGATTGAACTTCCGTTATTGAAACCTCATCTCTTTGAGAAAGTGGGTATAAAAGCACCGAAAGGAGTACTCCTCGTTGGTCCTCCCGGTTGCGGTAAGACATTGTTAGCAAAAGCTGTAGCCCACCATACAAATGCCACATTCATTCGAATGGTAGGCTCTGAATTGGCCCAGAAATATATTGGTGAGGGTGGAAGGCTTGTTCGTGAATTGTTTTCATTGGCAAAAGAAAAATCACCATCAGTAATATTCCTTGATGAAATTGATGCGATTGGAGCAAAACGATTGGATGGTTCGACAAGCGGTGACCGTGAAGTGCAACGAACATTAATGCAACTTCTCGCTGAACTCGATGGATTTGATGAATTAGAAAATGTAAAAATAATCGCTGCCACTAACAGGCCGGACATCCTTGATGATGCTTTACTGAGGCCTGGGAGATTTGATCGTATCATCGAAATACCAATTCCTAATGATGTCTCAAGAACCGAGATTCTTCAATTACATCTTAATTCAATGAATACCAAAGGGGTTCGAATAAAAGCAATTTCTCAGGCAACTGAAGGATTTAGTGGTGCGGAACTCAAGGCCGTATGTGTTGAATCTGGTATGATTGCAATTCGACAAGAACGAAGTATCGTCAAACATTCTGATGTAATGGAAGCGATTCAACGACTCCAAAAGAAAAAGTCTAGAGGAGGATTTACCTCTTCACCTGATAGATTGTATGGATGAACAGGTCAATGTTCAAAGTCCTTGCTCAAAACCATGAGCCATGGGCAAGTCCATCATTGAATGCGTACCGAACATTTCTGAAGGCAGAGATATTGAGAAAATCCATCGTATAGTCGACGCAGCGCGTATCCCTGGCGTTAAGATATTGGGGATTGAACCAGATTCTGATTACAACCGTACAGTTATCACATTTGCAGGTAATCCTTCAGATGTTGAACATGCTGCATTTTTACTTATCCAAGCATCTATCCAAGAGATCGATATGAGTCAACATACTGGTGAACATCCTAGAATGGGGTGCGTAGATGTCTGCCCATTCGTACCGATTTCTGGAGCATCTATGGAACAATGCGTAGACATAGCCCGACGAGTAGCACGCAAGGTGGGAGATTTGGCAGTACCCGTATTTTTGTATGGTGGAGCTGCCTCTGATGTTTCTAGAAGTTCTTTATCAACACTAAGGAAAGGAGAATATGAAGATTTAGTGAATCGTTTTACTGGTAATTCAACAGTACATGGTGAATCCACACGTCTACCTGATTTTGGTACAAAAGAATGGGACGACTTAGCCAAGGGTTCTGGGGCTATTACGATAGGTGCAAGAGATATCCTCATCGCTTACAATGTAAATGTAGACGAAAAGGATGCAGTCATCTCAAAACAAATTGGTTCTATTGTCCGATCTAGTGGAAGATTAATGAAATCAGAAAATAAACGTAACAAGTTTAGGACTCAAGGTTTGCTTAAACATGTGCAAGGCATGGGCGTTCCATTGGAATCTCACGGCATTAGTCAAGTATCTATGAATCTTCAACAATACAATTCAACAAATCTTCATCATGCTTACGATGTAATCTCTTCGCTGGCAAGGGATATGGGAGTGGAAGCCATTGGTTCGGAGATAGTGGGTCTCGTTCCTCTAGAATCGATGATAGAAGCCGGTAAATGGTATGCGGATTCAGAGGATTTATCTGATGTAGACTATGTATCTCTTGCAATAGAAAAACTTGGTTTGAGTAGTATTCACAATTTCAATCCGCATGAACGGATTATTGAATGGTGTTTGGAAGGTGATGATGAATGAATTGGGCAAATGTAACTCTAAAAGAATTCCAATCTGCATTGGCGAGTAGTGCTCCAACACCAGGTGGCGGTTCTGCTGCAGGTGTTGCATTAGGTCAAGCAGCAGCATTAGCGAAGATGGTGGCTGACCTTACACTTGGAAATGAAAAATACAGTGCAGGGTGGGAGATTTCTAATTCTGTAAATGTAATTGCTATTCCCCTTTTAGAAGAGGGATTGGAACTCGCCACCCTAGATAGCCAAGCATTTGATGCAGTTGTATCTGGATTCAAGATGCCTAAATCAACTGATGATGAAAAAGCAATACGAAGAGAAGAAATAAGGAATTCAATGCTGGGTGCTGCTAAGGTGCCTTATGATACGGCTTGTTACGCTCTTAATCTTCTGAAAGTCTTACCGGATTTGGCTTCATTGGGTAATGACAATGCTGTATCTGATGTGGGTGTTGCGGGTTTGTTAGCTTCTGCAGCTCTCAAAGGTGCAATTTTTAATATCGAAATTAATCTCAACTCATTGCCCGAATCGTATGGAGTTGAGATGAGAACTCATCTACCTGAGTTATCAGGTGAAGCCAAAATCTATTCGAGACTTTGTATGGAAGCCGTACGTCGTCGATTATCGAACGAGTGATCCAGTGGAAATCTCACCGTCGATGGTTACTAATTTCACTGAACCGTTGCCATCATCTGCTGCAAGCATCATACCTTCACTCACGACGCCTCGGAGAGGTCTAGGCTTGAGGTTCGCAACAAAGACAACTGACTTATTCATTAGTTCATCAACAGAATAATATTCTTTAATTCCAGCACATATAGTACGCTGCAAATCTGTTCCATCATCAAGTTTGACAACATATAATCGATCAGCGTTAGGATGGTCTTCGACACTTACAATTTTTCCTACGCGCAATTCGACTTCCATGAACGTTTCAAATTCTAGATAGGTAATTCCTTCTGGTTGTTCTTCTTTCATTTTCTTATTCTCCTTTTTGCCACCCTTTACACCATGTGAGATTGTGGATGATTCTGATTCTTCTACAAGTGATTGTTCTTCATGAACAATTTCTTCTAGATCTAAACGTTTGAAAAGTGGTTGATAATTCTCATCCGTGGAACATATTTCTGCAGACCAATCGAGGGCACTCTCCCAAGGTTGCAGATGTACTTCCCCTTCAAGTCCGAGCATGGCCCATAATTTATGTGAGCTAAACGGCAAGAATGGTTGCATCACAACCGCAAGATATCGACAAAGCCTCCATCCAAAAGCGAGTGAAGAAAGAGCTTCATGGCGGCCTTCAGCACCTTCCTCAGTTTTGAGGTGCTTCCATGGCGCAGCATTTTGTAGCATTTGATTTCCATGCTGGGCTGCATTCATAGCAAACCGAAGAGCCTCTTTGTATCGATGTCGTTTTAATGAATCCGTTATTTTTGTATGTAGAGTCTCCAAGAACAACATATCTTCTGAGTGTAGCGCGCTATCATCAAATGGTAATAGAGGGGATTTTCCATCATGTGGCAATCGAGCTGTGAGAGACATTACTCGATTAACGAAGTTACCGTACGTAGCTATGAGTTCGTTGTTGATTCGATTTACGAATTCCTTCCAGGTGAAATCAGTATCGTGACCTTCAGGCATATTGATACTTAGATAATATCTTAATGTATCTGGGTCAAATCGTTCCAAGAATGAAGGGAGCCAAATTGCATGTTTTCGTGATTTTGAAAATTGGCCCCCTGCAAGCATAAGATATTCCATTGCCGGTACGTTATCTTCGAGGTGAAGGTCTCCAGTAACTGGCAAGTCGATAGGGTCTTTTGCAGTTTTACCGTTTCGAACATGATTTAATCCCATTAATATCGCAGGCCAGATAACTGTATGGAATGGAACGTTATCTTTTCCTAAGAAGTAGTAATGACGTGGATTGGATTGTTCATTATTCGTCCACCATGACTCCCATGATGCGGAATTATCAGTATACTTCTCAGACCAAATCTGGGAACATGTAAGGTATCCCTGTACTGCTTCGAACCATACATAAATACACTTTCCAATCCAATCTTGTCCTTCGATTGGGACATCGATACCCCATGTCAAATCTCTTGTAACTGCTCTTGGCCGAAGGCCCATATCCAGCCATTGTTTGGTCATGGCTCGAACGTTTGGCTTCCAAACAGATTGTCTTTGTTTCGCATGCTTTTCTAGAGCTTCCTGAAAAAGGTCAAGGCGATAAAAAAGGTGCTCTGTATCCCTAATTTCAACCTTAAAGGATGGATTCATTTTAGATATAGGATTTCTTAGTTCTGTAGATTCGTAAGTTGCACCACAACTGTCACACTGATCACCTCTGGCGCCATCCGCCTCGCAATTTGGACAGGTACCTTCGATATATCGGTCAGGGAGAAATCTTCCCCCACCAGAGGGATTCAATTCGTAATATTGTTCCATTGTTCGCATTTCAAAAAAACCAGCGTCGTATAAATCTTTAAAATTCGATTGTACACGTTGTTTGTGGCTAACATCAGTCGTTCTATTGAACAGAGAACCTCCATATTCAACACCACGAGAATCGACATTTGGCATCCATGTACATCCAAGATCGAGTAACGCTTTAGAATTGATTTCATGAAAACGATTCACGACATCTTGTGGCTCAATACCTTCCTGTTCTGCAGAGACAGTGATTGGTGTTCCGTGTTCATCTGAACCTGAAACCATTAGCACACGATTACCTAGAGATCGTTCAAATCGAGCATGAATATCTGGTGGTAGGTAACATCCAGCCACATGACCGAGATGCAGTGGCCCGTTTGCATACGGCCATGCCACGCAAATTAGCACGTGGTCTCCATCGCTCATGCACTGCCCAACAAATCAACCATTTTCAACTCGACCCTTACGGATGATTAAGGAACGTCATTTTGAATAACGTTGTCCTCCTAGGGGTGTTTACCTGCGGAAAGGAGTACTCGTTCATCATGGGCCTTGAATTACTAATATTCTATACAATTTTGGCTATTGGAGTCTCCTTTCTATGCTCTATTCTCGAAGCAGTTGTCCTGTCCGTTCCAAATACACAGGTGGCTGTTTGGCAAAAGGAATCAGACAAGCGTGGCGTGGTATGGTCTAAATTGAAAGCTGACGACGCAGTGAAGCCCCTAACCGCCATCCTGACTTTGAATACCATTGCACACACCATGGGTGCGGCTGGTGTTGGTTCACAAGTACAAGATGTGTATGGGAATGAATACCTTACAATAGCATCGATCTTACTTACATTAGCAGTTCTCTTCTTGTCAGAAATTATTCCTAAGACTCTAGGGACAGCATATTGGCGTCAGTTGTCTTTAATCACAGGCAGGTCTCTGGTTGTAATCACAACCCTGCTCGTTTTTATTGTAGCTCCAATCCAGTGGATGAAAAAGATTCTTCCAAGCGCAGATGGCCAATTAGTAACGAGAGACGACCTTGCTGCATTAGCAGATCTCGGTGAAGAAGAAGGAGCTCTTATGGAAGATGAAGAAACTGTTATTCTTAATTTATTGAGGTTAAGAGAGATTCCAATCACTGAAGTGATGACGCCACGCGTTGTAGTATCATCTCTCCATAAGGACAAATCAATACGAGAGGTACTCGATGAGAATCCAGTACTACGATTTTCACGTATTCCTGTGTATAATGAATCAATTGATGATGTACAAGGATTGGTTATACGATCTGAACTCCTTGTCGCAGCAAGTCGAGATGAATGGGACAGAATTGTCGAGGAATTCTTGAAACCAGTGCAGTTTATTTCTATCGATCAAAGTGTAGATTCTGCTCTTGAAATGTTCCTTGGAGAACGACAGCAATTTGCTGTTGTCCGAGATGAATTTGGAGGCACATCCGGTATCCTGACGATGGAGGATGTTCTAGAGACATTACTCGGCGAAGAGATTGTTGATGAATTAGATGAAGTAGATGATATGAGAGAATTGGCTCGTGTCCAAGCGAGCAATCCATCAGAAGATGAGTGATTCCTCGTCCATCCAGTCTAGAATTAATTGATCTCTTTCTTTATTGGTACGCTCTTGGCTATGTTTTAGTTCTTCAACAATGTGATACGTGAAGTTAGAATCACACCTGGAATGTACATCTACTAAATGTTTCCAATGTTTTTGTCCCAGCGTTTTATCGAATTTAGCCTGTATCAGGAGCGTAGGAGCATCTGGAAGCCCCCAATTAGGTGATTCTAAGAACTCTATATCTTTGATATGGTATACAGAATCATTCATAGAATTATAGTGACGGAGCAGTCTTTTCATCATCCATGGATGCAATACTTCCGGTATCCGCAATACCTCACATGTTCTATTGTTAATCAATGAATATGAGGTGACGGGAGATTCAAGAATGACTCCCTTAAGATTACTTGAGGTTTCTAATTCGACTCGCAACCCTCGTTGGGCAATGAAACCACCCATACTATGTCCGTGTACAATGAAACCATTCTCCAGCCAACCGTTATCTGAATACAATTCCATTACTTTTTCAAAATCATGGCATACATGCATAGCAGCCCAGTGATCGACCGGTTTATTCCCACCGTGCGCCCTCATTTCAAAGAGGAGTACATTGTAACCCGAGTCAATGTAAATATTCGAACGGCCTTCCATATTCAAGGATCTTGAGTTCCAACCATGAATAAGTATAGCTAGGGGTTTACCATTATCCATAGGAGTTCTTAGCCAGCGTACTGGGTAACCATCAATATCTTGTTCTTCAAATATTAAATGGTCTGGAATGTCTGGAGTCTTCCTTTGAATTGGCAATATAAACATCAGGCCAAGTGTGAAACTCAACCATAAATCAATGATTATAACTGGAATAAGACAAATCCAGATCAATGCAGCATTAATAGGAATAAAGAGACTGAATGTAAAAAGGGAAACCCACATACAGAGGTGGAGAACAAATGGCCTAAACCGTTTGATGGACATAATCAATCGGAGGT
>Ga0233438_10001903_pt1 | contig 21786 bp, 8 predicted proteins | sample SI_123_September_FD_182720 | JGI IMG/M metagenome (GOLD analysis project Ga0233438, IMG submission 182720) | Seawater microbial communities from Saanich Inlet, British Columbia, Canada - SI_123_September2016_10_MG | ecosystem: Environmental > Aquatic > Marine > Inlet | place: Canada: British...
ATAGGTCTCTGCGCTGGCGATTGGGAGTAGGATTACTGCGAACAGAAGCGCCAGTAGTACTCTTCGCATGGATGGATGGAGTCTTGGGGACTTAAAGACCCTTGATTGACATCACGAATCGATTTTGAATTTGAGTAATTCCGAAAAGCTTGCTCTTGGGCCTCAAGCATCTCTGGCGTTTGCCGGTCCCACCACGCCATTGTAGCGCTAATATCCAGCCCGGTCTGCAACACCCTTGCTCGACGTTGCCTTGTCCTCCTGTATCGTGTTAATGGGGGTGACCGTATCGGTTTGAGCGTGCTCAGGCGTTTGCTCACAGGCAGAGTAAACTGTATGCTTATACACCCTCGACGCAGACTACAATCCATGGCGACTTTCAGGTTCATCGATTTGTTCGCTGGTATTGGTGGACTACGTATTCCTTTCGACAACTTGGGAGGCAAGTGTGTATTTAGCTCCGAGATTGAAGATGCCGCTGCTAGGACCTACTTTGCGAATTTTGATGAAATGCCCCACGGGGATATCACCAAAATTGATGCGGCTGATATACCAAACCATGATCTTCTACTAGCAGGGTTCCCATGCCAACCTTTCTCGATTGCTGGCGTGAGTAAAAATATCTCATTAGGAAGAGGTCATGGGTTCTCACATGCAGCAAAAGGTACGCTCTTTTTCGATGTTGCTAGGATATTGAAACATCACCAACCTAAGGCTTTCGTACTTGAAAATGTCAAAGGACTTGTGGGTCATGACAAAGGAAATACATTCAAAGTAATCAAGAATACTCTGGAAAAAGAACTGAATTACAAAATTTATCACAAAGTTCTCAATGCAAAATGTGTTGTTCCACAGAACCGGGAAAGAATCTTCATAGTAGGTTTGAAGGATGATATCACTGATGAATTTGTATTTCCAAACTTGTCTGGAGAAGGGCCGAAATTAAGTTCGATTCTTGAAAAGAAGTTATCGAAGAACGATTTAGAGAGATTTACACTCTCTGACCATCTGTGGAACTACTTACAAGACTACAAGAAAAAGCACACTAAAGCCGGTAATGGATTTGGTTTCGGGCTTGTTGGGAGAAAGGATGTTGCGAGGACACTCTCTGCTAGATACTACAAAGATGGTTCCGAAATTTTAATTAAACAAAAAGGTAAAAATCCCAGAAAACTCACGCATGTTGAATCTAGAAGATTGATGGGATTCCCTGAAGGTTTCAAGACACATCCGACTCAAGCATACAAACAATTTGGTAACGCTGTTGTGCCAATGATTGTCGATACCTTCGCACCAGAACTAATTAAAATTCTTAATCAGCACACTAAACCTTACATCGTAGAGTCAAAACAAAATCTAGGTGATGACTTGAAGAAAACGATTGAACAGATGACTAGGAATGGTGCTAAGAAAATTTACTTCAAGCCTTTAGCGCCTAATGATAATAGCAAAAATCAAATTTATGTTGGAGGAAATTTAGCCTCTGCATCTATTTTCAAGTTTAATTCCAATGAAGTAATACTTGAAGGCGAAGGACGAAGGCAGAGAGCTAAAGTAAAAACGCCTTTTTCTTGGTTAAAGACAGATGGTAAATTATCAGAAGCAAAGCAATCGAAGTTAATCATGTATCCTCAATATCCAGAAGTTAGATTCTCAGGATTTTTGTCTGGATGTAAGTCCCCGCCCGATTGCTTATCGGGTAGAGAAGAAGGGCGCTTATTGATAATCGGAGTTTGTGAAAAATCAACAATAGGCTATGTAGCGACAAAGGGCAATTTAATTATTCAACAAGCAATGAATGCCCCGTCGGCGCCAACGCCTTCAGCGTTCAGAGAAATCATGTTTGAACATGAAGAAGAAGTTTCTATTCATGAAGCACTCTCAAGCATTATTCACAACGGCCCACATAGCCCGTGCATTTTGAAAAATGTCGATGGAACCAAGGTTGAACAACATTATTCCATCACAAACAATAATGTTGCAGGCTATACCATGGAAGCAAAACTCGGCATACTTCCAAACGGTGATTCAAAACCGGATTATGAAGGATACGAAGTCAAAACATTGTTGAACACAAATGTAACATTGATGACGCCTGAGCCTGACTCTGGCATATACAAAGATCAAGGATTGAAAGCATTCCTCGAGCGCTATGGCTATCTTGGCGATTCTGGCGAATACAGACTCAGCAAGCGTCACAAAGTTGGTGTAAAACATCCTGATACTGGATTAACTCTAACAATCGACTATGGTGACTTCCATCCGACGGAAAAGAGATTTAGTTTTAGTGGATCAGTATCTCTAGTTGAAGATGATGGGACTGTCGCTGCCAGTTGGAATTTGGAGCGTTTTATTTCCCATTGGCTGACAAAACATTCCTCCACTGTTATAGTTAGGGCGAAAAAAGTTGGTGGAAAAATCAGTTTTTTCCCCGAGGTGATATTCTGCCAAGGACCCGACCCTGTAGGATTGATTGAAGGCTTTGTGAAGGGACACATATGTTGGGACCCTGGATTGAAAGAATCAAAAAGGCGAAATCAATTCAGAATCACATTCAACAATTTGAAGAAGTCAAACCTTTGGGCCGAGATGAAAGTAGAGACATTATAGGTGAGGTTAATGGTTAGGAAAAAAATCAATTTCAATAGCAAGTGGGGAAATACAGAGAACCTTGCGAACATGATACCAAGCATTGGGGTTGGTATGGCTGAATTAATAAAAAATGCATATGACGCCGATGCTGAAATAGTAACAGTAGAATTGAGCGGAGCATTTCATTCAAATAAGGATAAATGTAGTTTGACCATTTCTGATGATGGCCATGGTATGACTGAGGAAGAACTTGAGCATTGGTTTACAGTTGGTGATTCAAAAAATAAGCAGATTGGCGAAAGGGTGTCGAAAAAGGGTCGTTTAAGAACTGGTGGAAAGGGAATAGGGAGGTTTGCGTGTAAAAAAATCGCTCAAACCGTCACATTGGTAACGAAGGCTAAGAATCACCCAACATATAGTGTTGAAATTGATTGGGATGAGCATGATGATTCCGCAAACATTGAAGATGTTGATTTTTATTATGAAGAAAATGCTGATGCTTACTCAGGATTTTTCCCCACCGAAGACAAATCCGGTACATATCTTATTTTGAAAAAATTCCGTGACGAAATGACCGGCAATGAGTTGCAAAAACTGCATAGAAATATTCACACTCTAATTAATCCGTTTTCAGAAATAGATGATTTCACTATTGATTTAAGGGTGCCCAAAGACAAAAAGCGTTGGGAGAGCATTGGGACTAGAGATCTCACAAAATTTGCTCAGTATTCATTTACTGCAAACATCGATGCAATGGGAAATAACGTCGAATGGAAATTTGAAAACAGTCACCCGTGGTCAAAAAATAAATTGAAAAAGAACGGTTCTTGGCAAACTAAAGATTTGTTAAGCGCCAACCAAAGATGCTCGATACGGTCTACAAAAATCTGGATTTATTATTTGAGCAGAACTAGTCAATTGAAAAGAGATTACAAGATGGCTAAAACTGGAGAAATAAGTGGGGATGATTTAGACAAAATCTGCGGATTCAAATTGTACAGAGGTAAACATAGAATATATCCATATGGAGAAGTGGGTGGTGGAAAGGCAAGTGAGAGTGGAGATTGGTTGAGTCTTACCAGTTCAAGAAATTCTGACAACGTTAAGTGGTTTGGACATAATCAATTAATCGCTGCAGCTGAAGTTGACCCTACATCAAATCCCGATATCAAAGATATGGCCAACAGAACAGGATTACAAGATAATATTCACAAACAGCAATTAATTGAATTACTACGTGCAATTGTTACCAAAATGAAAACAGATCTTTGCAATCCAATACCATCAAAATTGCCAGAATGGTTGAAAGCGCCTGACTTTTACTATGAAATATCAACTGTCGCTGAAGTCGATGAGGAAGTTTGCCTAATTCCAACCTGTAAAACTAGCATGCCAACGACTTGGAGCATCAATCCTAATTTGCCAAAGGGTATTGAACTAGACAAGAAAACTGGGGAAATTAGTGGTAAAACCAAACAACATATAGGGACAGCTAAATTTACAGTACTTGGCAAAAATGAGCTTGGTAAACATAAGTTCAATTTATACATACAGATTAATAAAAAACCAGAGAAAAATAATGATGATAATTCAACGGATAAAGTTGGCACTGAATCAGAATTAGAGCCAAAGAAGCCGGAGGATGTTGTTATACTAGATGACCCGACTACTGAGTATAAGATTTCGATCAGAGATATTTTGCATAATGCTAAATCTAAATTAGATAATTTAAACCAAGCATCTAGCAAGCAAGACATTGAACGTATACTCAATAATGTTAGAGATGAGATTAACAAAATGTTAGACAAATTGTAATGTAAATATTCAAACTAATTGTCTAAGGAAATCATTGAATTTTATCTTTAAGAATTTGTTTCAGCCAAACAATGTCTTTCTCGGCCTTTTCTAATGCAGGTATTTTTTTTGCGTGCTTTACAGGGTTTTTCCTAACCCAAAATTGAGCACCCACTTGCTTCTCTAAGATGTGTATTATTCGTCTGATTCGCTTTACTGAGTTTTGTGGCCCGAATAATAGAAGATATCCTTTATTTTTATCAGAGGGGATTAATGGATCTGCATTAATGATAAAGTTCAAACTATCTTGCCTCATAGAATCACTCTGATTTGCAGCCCTAGAATATCCTAAAAAACTCAATAATGACTTTTTAGGATCTGAAACAAAATCTGCTCCATTAACATCATTAGGAATCGGCTTCGATAAGTCCGGTCTTCTCTTCATACGGCCTGAACCTCGCCTGCGACTATTTCTTAGATTTGGCACATCTCTAGTCCTAGATTCATGCTTTCTTTTTAGTTCACGGTTTAGCGAAACTGATCGACCAACAGAACAGTTCGTATTTGCACATTCAGAGAACATAGGAGCTCCACAAGAAGGGCACATTTGCATTCAATCACCTCATCATGTATTGCGAGAATGGTTTCAAAACCCTTTTATTGAATTTTATCAATGCTGCTTGACATTCTATTGCTCTTTTTCTTGGGATCCCATTGACATGGCCATGTCTATTTCGGACCCATGCGATTGCCCAAAAATAATCTTCCAGTTTGTACCAGAATTTCTTTACTTTTTCATCGTTAGTCTGCTTTGGAGGCAGCCCTAATACCTGCGTTGTAAAGAAGTAAAGTGACTTGTCCAGCAAATTGATTCCTTCTGGCTTGGAGTGGTCTGAAAATGGTTTATTTTCTGAACCGTATATACAAGTCCATAAATCATTTATCACGGTTCCATAAATCAACGCTTCATCTGGGCTAAAATTGCCAAGATCTGGGAAGGAGCCTGGGAGAAAATCTGAGTCGTCCCAACTTGAACGTTTGAACGTCTTGATTGCAGAATCATGTAGGCTTTCGCCGTGTTGCTTTACAATCAACAGTTTGTGCCAAATTTGACTCAGATCATCTGTCTCGTTTTCCGCCTCCAACCATTGGTTCATTCTTTTGGCGAACTCAAAGTAGTATTGTTTAACAACATTTCTCATTTCTTTTTCAAACCAAAAGCACCATTTATGTAATTCGAACTGTTCTTCTTCAGAAATAATGTGTGAGCCACTGTTTTGAATATCCCCTAAGGCAAAACGTGGAGGAACGATATAAGCCTCCGGATTTTTATTCGGATTAGGGAAGTTGGAACGCTCCAATTCCATCCCAGTTAGTGGCCTGTCAGAAAGTTCATTCTCAGGTATGATATGAGTGAGATTGTCTATCCTAAAACCCGTATAATAGGATACAGCACCTTGAAGTTGTGCTTGTGCATTGATACAAATTTGCCTGTAACCCTGTTGGTCAGCATCTCTATCAGTGCGTGATAGATTCTCTCCGTTGAGAAATAAACCTGCATTTGTTAAGTTAACTGAGCCTGTTAAAGCTCCACTGGGGAAAACATACATTTTGGCATGAACACCGAGTTGCTTCAAGACGTTAATCTTAGGGTTTTCTCGGTCTAATCCCACGAGTTTGTCTATCATTGTTGCTTCTTGGTCTAGCCATGTACGCTCACTTTTGGGCAGAACAGTATCAGTTGAGTCAAGTGTTAGAATATTGATTTCAAACCCTAGTTCATTTTCCATCGCCAAAAATACATCTGACAATTTAGAAAGAGAACCCCTGTAGCCTCCTAAGTAATCCCTTAAGTCTTCGGCTGGGATATTAGAAGAACCAACTGAAATATCCCTCAGCCAAGGCGAAATAATTGTAATCACTTTTTCATTGTCTTCAAGTTCATCACTATCTTCAATTGAACGGAAAATGAAATCCCAGAAAACATGTGAATGCCCATAACTAAAGTTAGTTGTCACTATATTCACCTCCTTCAAGATGATCAACAACCCGCTCCATACGTATTGGTTTAGGGAGTGGATTTACCGTGTCTCTTGCAAACCATTTCAGCGTCACAGGAATTGTTAACGGAGTAAATGGTACTGGTATTCTATGCTGATAGTCATCTGAATTATTACGATGTCTGTAATGTGGGAATACTTCCGGCGCCCTCTCAGTTGATGCCCCAATTGAGCGAGTTCTATCCCTTGCATTAGAATAACCTGGCTGTTCAGGGCCGAAACCAATAATATAGTCAACTAATTTTCTTGATGTGTATCTTGAAGCAATAGACAATGGTAATGCTGAGGCCATCGGTGCCCCTTCACAAATGAAGCAACCTGTGGCACAAACATGCAAAGCCTGGTCTATTTCGTCAACGGATCTGTCTGGATAATGTTCGTTTCTCATGACTGCAGATAAGTGAGATAGTAACTCAGCTTCTCTGACCGTTTTGATTTCTAGTTTGCTCCATATTGCGCCATGGCTTTTCAAAATAGATTCTGCTGAATCCTTAGTTCTACCAAGGTTTCTGGGTATTTCCAGGCCATTCTTCAAATCGAATGCTAAACGATGAACGGCGTGTTCTTTGCATGTCAGTAATCTTTGTTGAACTATGGAAATGAAGTCCTTGTCTGGTGGAGGAGGCGCTCGCATTTGTCCTGCAGCGGCTCTTGATGCTTCAGATACTTGGTAATGTCGCCATATTGATTCACAGCAGCCATTTCCTTCAGCATCATCATCGAACAAAGTGAATTGCATCTTTTCCAAGTTGATGCTGTAAGATATCTTTTCCTCTTGAACACCTGTAAAACTTGATGCGGCTTCAACATATATCTTGCCTAACGTATTCAACAAAGTGTACTTCTTCCATTCTATCAAAGACTCTGCAAATGAGTTCCAAAGAGCAGGTCCTATCGAATGGTAATTGTTGATTACATTTGTCAATCCCTCTTCGACTAATTCGCGGACATGTGGTTGAATACCAGCTAGGTATCTGTTTAGCACATCTGATTCTATTGTGTCGTTTTCTTGCCAGAATGATATCGCCCCACCTATGGAAGTTGGTAATTTCTTATCTGTTTCGAAAAATTGCAATAACAGTAAGTTTGTCAAATCCTTATTGCTGAACCTTTCAGTGTCACTGCAAACATTCATCTGTTCTAAGTGATGTTGTATCTGTTTTAGCGAGTCTCGGTCAAACAATTGTGAGTTCCAATTATCTGATAATTGATCTATTCTCGATTTGATTACTTGAGATACTTTGTGAACTATGCCCTTAGTATTAATTATCCTCCCAAATACAACATCATCATCGTTCTGGGTTTGATACCTCAAAGCTAAACCTCGGGGTCCTCTGTGTACTCCAATGACTATATCTTTGACATGCACATTTTCTGATTTCGAAATATCGTCAAAGATTAGAGTATTTAGTGGATGCTTGATTACACTGTGGCGACCTGCAGTGCCAACTGGGCTCACACTACGGTGAGAGGGCGAGTATGAAACAACATGTTCAGAACTCCTTGATTCGGAGATGGCCCATCTGCAAGGCCATGACTCTGGAATCATTCCAGAATCTTGGCCGTTATTACCAGTGGTATCCATTTTCCAAACTAATTTTCCGCCTTCCTCGGAATAATTGATTTTTGAAGGTATATTGTCAACTATTCCTTCATCGACTTTATTTGTTAGACCGTCTTCATATCTTAGATACACTCGCCGCTTAGGACGAATGATCTTTATTGCATTGCTATCATGGCCCATTCTAATCAAATTAGGAATTTCAGAATGCGATATTGTTTCCCCATTAACAGTATCTACGTGTAGTGAATAGCCTATGTCGTCTTCGAATTTGAGTGGTGTGCTATCTAAACTAACCATTATTGTCTTGAGGTTTTCATCATCAGTGTCTCGAACACCCTCGCCGCCAACAGGTGATTTACAAGCATGGCCGCCACCCTTTGCAGCTAGTCTGAATGACCATGTTCCCGGCAAAAGGTCTCTCATAAATTGACTCATAGTTTGCTTCATAGGATGTTTTTTGCCTGTAATCTGAACATCGATTTGAGCCTCCTGAGGGTTAATGAATACTTTTTCAACATAACAATATGGAGCATCATCCAAGAATGTTTGACATTCTCCAAGTAACCAAGACAAATACCACCAACCGGACGAATTATTGTTAATACCATCAGGACCCTTTGGATCTAAATTTTTCGCCAAGGATTGAGCATCATCAGATTCATCGACCAAATTGGGGTCAAAGTACTCTAATTCTTCTTTTAGGGCTCGAACTTTACCAACAAACTTTCCGATATTGCGCTTTTCAATGATTGAAAAACTATTCTTTAATTCATCAAGTTCGCCTATTAAATCTTCACATCTTCGGATTAAGTCATCAATTCTATTTGGATCTACGTTACTAGCCCAATTCTCGATGTCAGTAAACAATTCAGATATCTTGTGATTTAATTCTGGGCTGAACAATCTTTTCACTTCACCAAATTTATTTTTTGCTTCTTTCAATGCGGCCTTATCGAAACCACCTGCCGCGCTATCTGGACGTGCAAACAACACTTGATCATGATTACTTCCTCTATCCCTCTTGCCCTGATTCGCTCTGGCTAACTGCTCTGCGATGGACAATTTCTCTTCCTTGCCCTTTGCAGAATATTCACCGTTTGCAATAGTGTCTAAATGCTTGTACATTGTATCAATTGCAGTGTACACATCAACAGGTTCTAAGCCATCGGAAAACTTGAAACCATTCCAGATAAATGTATACAGTTTCTGTCTCTCTAACCTTATTTTGTCGACAGCCTGTTTCATGTTCGATATCCAGTTAGGATGGCCAATCATTTCGATTGCAACACCTTCGAGTGCCAACCAGTCTAATACTGACATATATGCTTGTGAACGCATAATCATTCTATTTCGGTGTGCTACTGGAACTATTTCTCTTAACTCATCAACGATCAAACTTTGCTCATCGCGATAAAATTGGTAATCGCCAGGACGTCTGGATAATATTGTTACAATGTTTGATACAGAGCCTTCCTCACGCCCTGCCCTACCTGCCTTTTGCCTGTAAGATGCGCGATTCCTCATGGCCCGATGGGTTAGAACTGTGCCGAGATTTTTCATGTCAACCCCTACTTCTAAAGTCGGTGTTGCAATTACTCCATCGTGTATTACTTGTTTGTGACCTGCATAGTCGCCCGGCCTTAATGAGGGATACGATTCCCCTGAATTATGCCTGTAATGTTCTGCTGCAGAAAATTGTGCTTCATCGGTGGAAAGACCATCTCGGGCTTTATTATCCTTGGACTCTGCATGATGCCGCCTAAATCTTAGTGTATTTCTCAAAACTTTGTCATTTCCTAAACCTGGCCTTTCCATTAGATTTTCGGAAATTACTGCCAATGCATTGTCTTCGGTGATAATTGGGTTTACGCCAATTCCTGGTGCAAAATGCCAGCAGGTTCCTGCAATGAGGTGAGGACACTGATCTAATGAATTTATTTCGACATAATCGTCATCAGATTCACCCCAATTCTCCATCATGAAGTATTCGGGGTCTGTTTTTCCTTTACCGCCCCACTTTGTTCTAAAATGCCTAATCTTGCTGACTTGGACGTTAATGTTGTTTGGTAATTTACATCCTTTTTCACAAGCCTTGCAGACTTTATCATGGCCTAATTGCTGAGCCAGTGGTCGATCGAACCAATGTGCATAGGGCAGAGTAATCGTCCCATAACCGTTCAACTTACGGTCAGTAATACGCATTTTATGCATACTACCTTCGTTCTCATTCATGATCATCTGCCATCTTCCAACGAACTCTCTACTATCAGCGAAGCAGAGGATTTTATTCCATAAGTCAAGATCGTCAGATGCTAATTCTCTGTTTTCTGCCCATTCCTTTGATTTGGATTGATGCCCTACCAGTGATGTGGTGTTGTATACAGGCCCACCTTTTGTCACTCCTGCTCTTGGACGGACTAAAACGTGATTCGCAATACCTCCTGCTCTACCTTGTTTCTCTTCAAAAGTAGGCTTGATGACTTGGACCTCGCCTCTGGAGCCCCAAATTGCTTTGACATGATTGCTTTCTTCTGCAATTGTTGCAGATGCTGCAATGAACAGTGGTTTTTTGCCACCTTTGATAGCACCAAGTCTGTTGAAAAGCCCGCGTAAATGACCGCCACTTATTCCTTCAGCCAAATGGATTTCATCGAGTACAACTCTCTGAATGTTTTTCACAGCTTGCACAACGGCAGGTATAGCTAGGCGGCGTCTGAAAGATTCACTGCTCACAATCATAATGTTAGCAGGTCTGACTCTTTGGCCAGATTCGTGTACGCCTCCATATCTTCTACTCGATGCAGATACAACATTTGTGTTAGTTTGTTTCCCCCAATCCCATTCGTTTCTACCGCTTTGGCCGTCCCATTCGCCTACAGTCCCCCTGCGGAATCCCTGTGGCAATTTTTCATTGTATGTCTTAATGTATCCACCTGCGTCCAAAGCGATTGCCAAATAATTGTCTTCGTAATTATTCTCATGTAATAGATTATTCAACTCGCCACAATAATTACTCAATGTTTGGTATTGGTCAAATGCGAGGTCGTTTCTAGGATATACCATCAATTGGGTCCATCTGCCTGAGAATTCAACATCTCTATTTCTTTGGACAATGGTGTCTATAATTGCATCAAGCAGAACAGGGACTGTGAATCCAATTGTTTTACCACTTCCAGTCCCTGCACAGATAATGATTGGAGAGTCATTACGACCCATCCATGAAGTTAACAATGCACTTGTTATTGCGCGGTCTTGGAATTTGGTTAATTTGAATTCACCGGGAATTTTCTCTCCTCTCTGAATTGCCAAAAGCACTAGTTTTACCAATTCAAGAATTTTCACCTTAGGCAAACCTCTAATTGTGTCAATTTCGTTAACTTCCATCTGCTCGCTCAGGCCTTCGCAAAACTGATCAATGGGGACTACTCTAGCGGGCCTCTCCATTGGAGTAGGAACCCACTTTGTAGCCTCAATGATTTGTAGATGACGATTAGATTCTGTTTCATCATCATCGGTTTCCCTTGCAACATATTCGTGTATTGTGCCGATTGTTCTTACCATCTCAGCGGTTCGAGTAAGATATCTTTCTGGATTATCACCATACTCCGGTATGACTAGTAGTTGAGATTCTTGCTTTAGTAAATCAAGTAAATCATCTAATCCACCATCGACATTAATGTCGGGATTTGCATTAATGATCTCCTCCTTCGACCAAGGATTGAATCCTGGCCTACCCCCGTGTGGACCAGCGACTCTTGGCACTTCGAACTCGTATACTTTTAGGAGTTTAAGCATTAAATTGTCATCCGATATTTTCAGCAAAAAATCAACTCCTATCTTTGCTGAGTGCCTCAGCAAGTAACTTATTGAAAACTATCATATAAACTAAATGTAATTTGTGGACAATCAAATCATTTGGAAGGTCTCCTTTCGGATCATAGTTCCTTGGATAGACTACTTCTGGGATTTTGATATAGGGGATGTCAGGTTTCCATAATTCCTGAAGTTTCTCATGACCATTACGCGTCAACCAATCAAAGAGATTTTTGTTGTTACTACTTGGAGGAGTTTTGATTTTCCAACCCTTAGATACTTTACCTTGGGCTGCCATTTGAGTTGATACGATTAGTCGATTTCCAAAATGTTTCAAAATTCCCTGATATTTTTCTTTCGAGACACCTTGTTTATCCAGTAATAAATTCCCTTCTCCGCCGTCATGTCCTTGGAGCCTAATCATCTCTCTAAGACCCATCTCATCATTGTCTTCTAAGGGATAAGTAAAAGTTCCAGGCATTACAACTGTGCAAGCCAGACCGGGGTAAAGACGCAGAAGAATGTCTCTCGAATCATAGTTCTTGGTGTGCTCTACGCTAAACCATTTCGCCATTGATCGTTCAATTACTGGTGCAGAGATGTCCCCTATATTTCTAACAAATAAATTTCTGCAATTGGTCCAAGAACTCCACTTTTCTTCATCCTTCAGCAATCCTTCAAACACATTGTCAGATAAAGAAGTTGTATTTTCTTCCAGCCATCGAACTTTTTCAGCAGTGTCTTTGGCTTTCGGAGAGTCGCCGCCTTGGAGGATAATCACTGAAGATGGGTCTTCGATATTGAAAATATCCAAGAAATTTCTATTATCACAATACAAGTTATCAGCAATAGATGTGCCACAAATCTTATTCATACAGTAATTCAAAAGTTTATCCAAAACGTCTATTTTCATTTCCATTCCTTTTTTTCCGAGATGGTCTATTGCAGTGCAAAATACACCCAGATCAGATACACTCCATCCGCCATTCCCATAAGTTATAGATGATTCACCATGGATTTCATCTGTCCATCCTTTGTCAATTGAAATTTCCAAATCTCCCAGTTTCCCTAGGAAATCTAACAATTCATTAGAATGCGCCTCTTGGTGCTTGTTTCGATACCAAGTAGCAGCAATTACGCTCATTGAATTAGCCAAAAACTGCCAGTTTGTGCTAGTTCTGAAGCCGAGGTGTTCTACTGCCGCAGTACTAGATTCCTTTTGCCTAAAGATCTCCATCAGATTCTGATAGGACTTCTCAAAGAAATTATGCTCTTCTAAATATTCTATTTGCGACAAGAAATGTTTCTTTGTTTCGAAACCTTCTGCCTCTTGACGAGTTAGTTGAAGAGTAGGTTTTTTCTCTTTCAATCCATATCCCCATTGAGGAATTCTTTGTGAATTTGATTGAGTAAGGTATGCTTCCAATTTGACAAGTTTGGAGACATTGGCTGTCAGCAATTTGACTCCGCTATTTTCCAATTGCTTATTGCTATTCATTCTCTTTTGCACAAGGCGCCAGTATGGTGTTCCAGAATGTTCACCGATTTCGTAAAAGCGGTTTATAGTGCAATCTCTCATCGCTTTCAGTGCTTGGCTCTTAGTCCCTGCATTTCTGAGTCTTCTAGCTAGGTTTAAGTCAGCAGAACTCACCTCAACATCCGCTTCACACATCAATTTTACAAAAGTAGTTAGTTGTAGGTCTTTGACATAGACAAAATCATCGTTCGTATGTTGGCCTCTCCAATTAGAAAGTCGTGTTTGGAGGTTATTTTTGCCTTCTTGTTCTACTTGAGATATATCAGTTCCAGATGGACTCTCATATACACGAGATAGGTTATTTTTCTTCATCTGATCATGAATTGAATATACAATATGTAACAAATCGGGATTATTTTCCTCTACAGACTTCGCAATAATCTCACTTAATAGTTCATCGAACTGTTCGATGTTTGATTGCAATAACCATTCTTTTGATACAAGCGATTCATCCGAATCGAGTGGGCTTTCAAATTCCATGAATTCAATTTGTATCTGTTTTAATTGTTCTCTAATTAGGGTCACTTTTTGAACGGTCAAATTCTCAAGCGAAAAATCATCAATTGGAATCTTCCTACTATCGGATAGCATTGTTGCTAACATTTCTGCTAACTTCCCAACGTAAGGACACTCGCTCCAATTGGTAGATGCTGTACCAACAGCATTTTGCTTATCTTTTGTTATCCGCGAGATAATTATTCCATTTGCACTTATTTCGTTATCCGGACATGTTATCCCAGCAACCAAGTGAGGATTCTTCTTGAATTCAGACAGGGCCTCGTGGTTGCTATGTCTCTCAAGTTCATTGAAATCCGGGTCTGGTTTCATGAACAATGGAGTCAAATTTAACGATCTTGAATTAGTACCAGTCTTTGTCCAATAGGCGACCCAAAACGCAAATGGTATCCTGAGATGGTGATTTTTCTTATCAGTTGATTTTGAGTTACGTGTTGCATTCGCGGTACTCTTGTGTCGTGGCGAATGGGCATGTGAAGCTAGTAGCAATGCATTTTTGACCTCTCTTTGGGTAGGGTTTGCATTATTTTCCATTACCTCAAACGCAGCTGCTTCAGGTGTAACAGTTCGAACAAGCAAACAGTAATTTCTCTGGTGCGTTCGAGACCTTTGAATGGATGAAAGGTTATTCCAGTCATATGTTAAATTCGTGGGCTCCCTAGAAAGCGAATCTGTATCGTTGTTATTTGAAAAGCCTTCACGCTTATTTACATTAGGTATTCTGAAAATATGCCTCATAAATCCGTGAATATGATTTGGTTTTGACATAAATGTTGTAGGTGACCTATGACCTTTAGCCCCAGGAGGTTCAAGCAAGAAATCGTTAGAAAAATATATGAATTTTGCATTTATAAAACTAGGCAAACCGGGAAGACTTCTTTTTACGAAATCTAATGCCTTTTTCCCTGTGTTCGTTATTTCTTTAGCTACAACACAATCAAATTCTGTAATTTGCTTAAATTTTTCTTCGTAAGCAATACGCACTGGGGAGAATTCAACAACATTCTCTCTTCTTTCACCAGATTGGTCATGTGTTAATGACTTTACTGTGTCCTTATATGCCTCGAGGAATTGTGAGTTACCATCATTGGATTCTATGAGATGAGTATAGGTTTTTGATTTGTCAGATAGATTCCTAATGTATATTTTTGGTGAGTCGTTGGTGGCATCAGAGTGAAGTGGTACAAACCCCCTGTCGGCCCGTTTTTTCTCATTTGTTAACCACCACAACGTTTTGTTTACACTAGGGTCATCAACTATTTCCGGATCTTTGTATATGGAACTTTTCTCAATATTCTTAACATCATTTGTGGCCATCAAAACATAATTCCATTGACTATCTGGTTCGCAGATCATAAGTAAATCGCCAACAGTGTTCTCCATGAAAAATGGCCACCTTTCCTCTTTATCTTGGCCAACTCTTTCGAGTATCTCTCTTAATTTCTCATTTACAATCTCAACTTCTGTTTTCTCTACGTCAGACGATTTTGCATTCAAATCTTTATTTTCTGCTGAATCGATTAGGAACTGAACACACCTTTCCAAAACCAAATTTGTGTCTCCTTCGATTAGTGGAATCTCTCTTATCTCTGTCAATTTAGCGTACAATGGCTCCCATTCAATGGCTAACTCATAAATCATAAGACCTTCATCGATAGCGTACTGTTTAATTTCATCGAGTAACATATCCTCGTCTTCGAATGAAATCTTATTCTTGAAAACGAGTGATCTCTTCAAGTCCTTCGGTAACATCCAAGCGGGATGCTTTCTTGTTCCAGCTTCTTTTACAGGGATAGGTAACCAATATGGCCACTTGTCATCAAAACTGAATTCTGATTTTAATAAATTGGCTATTTGTTCAGAAATTTCTACATTTGGTTTAGGCAACGTATTAGGAATCCAATTTGAAAAGATTTCTTCTTTTTTCTTTTGGTAAAGTATTGAAATTTGCTCTTTCATTTGGTATTTTTGGGCAAACTGGTCATGGGAGTGTTGTGGCATATTGTTAGTACGCGCTCGGAGCAATTCCTCAGATTTAACAAAATAAGATTCCGAATCCACAGGCTTTGGATTTCCATCAAAATTAACGTAGCATTCTTTTTCATGAATGAAATTTGATGCCCAATTTTGGACATCTGGGTTTTCCGATTCAAGCATATGTCTGATTTCAGGACGAATTGGAACTGAATCTATCCAAGGAATAGTGTTTTTTCCGCCCTCGGATGGATAAGGGGCACCTGGTATTATTAAAGAGAGAGAAGGAGATTCAAAGTCTGTGAGATATTGATATGGCCATCGAGAAGTGTTTTTGTCAAGAGTATTAATACAGTCTTCGAGTAAATCAAAGAATTCTTCTTCGCCTTGGGACTTTTTGAAATTTAGAATATCGAAGTATACCTTCTCTGAAATGCCAATTTCTTCTCTACTCTTATTATCATATAACTCCGCTAACATTCTGTGATAAAGGTTGGATAATATCCCCACAATAGCTGTGTTTCTGCCATCATCTATACGATTGAGAACTGTCCTCGAGGACATCAGTGAAAACTGTCCTTGAAAATTCAACCGGCTTTTCGTACCCTTTGATTCCAATTCTCCAGGATTACCGATTGGAAATAGTGAATGAAGTAGGAAATGTTTTTGATTTTCGTCCTTTTCATCCAAATCGACTAACACTGAAGAATTAAAATCCTTCAATGTTTCGATGGCTGCGGTTTTAGCAAAGGCCTCTAGATTGTTTTCATTTCCGTTCCATCCTGCCTTTTCTAGAATTCTTTTCATTGATATCGCATTTTTCCGACGAATTATTTCAGTCTTCCAAGAAGAAATCAGTAGGTTTTTGAGGCCCTCCGGTAAATTACCCAAGCCTTCAGAAGAATATGAAATCGAACTTTCAGGTATCTTGATGCTGGCTACTTCAGGGGATACTATGTTTGAAATCTTCAGAAAATTCGATTTTAGTTTTTTGACATCATGTTTTATTGACCAGACTTCAGTTCCATCTACTGAAATAGAGAACTGTAAACTCCTGTTTAACATTGAGATACCAGATATTAATCTGTCGATTTCACCCACGATTAATAGTGGATCAGTACAAAAGTGATTCAGTTTTTCTTTTGTTGATTCTAACATGCAATTTGAGAAGGTAAGGCGCATCCCTTCGGAGACGTCGCTAGAACCCAATACAACATTTTCCAGATCTTTATCCCACTCGCAACCCCAATTTTCGGCTTCCAATTTTGCAGTATTGAAATGGTATGTCCAAAACTTGAATCCGATTCCAAATCTACCCTCTGTGCCTAGATTGGCCCTCTTTGTTGAGCCCTTCCAAACCATAGACATTAGTTCAGACCCATCTAATTTGTGTTTGAATATCTTTTGTCGGTAGTGAGGGGGCCTGCCGTTATGGAAAAATTCTACTTTATCCTTAGAAATATTAAGTTCAATTAAAGTGGTTTTGTTTTCCTTATCCCATCCGGAATCCATTGCGTTTTGGACCAACTCAGTGAACCAAAAAGTCAAGTCATTTTCATAGTTTTTTGCAGCTTCCGACAAATTTTCAGATAACTCTTCAATGCGGTGTTCTCTGTCTTCCCAATCCAATTTATTAATTCGTTCTCGCATATTCATCATTGCAAACGGGGCTGTTGCTGCAATTTGGACTTCCTCTGGGGAATAAGTTTTCGATTGGGTAGTTACCTTATTTTGTAATTCTAGAAGCCTGTCCTCATTTTCCTTGCTGTATTCTATCCTGAAATGAGGCTTGCCTGTTGCGGGATTGATTTTTTCTGTCATTTGTAGCCCTCCACGTATCTCAAATTGATTTGGTAATGATTTTGATCTGCATTAGATTCAAGGTATTTTTTCCAATTCTCCAAACTTTCAATCCGGAAATACACTTCCTTTATATTTTCATCAATTCTACTTATTGCATAAAGATAGCCTTGTTCTTCATTCTGCTCCCATCTCTGATTGAACTTATCCTTCTTATCATCAAAATCGTCGAGATTGTCTCCAAGTCGATCGAGTGATGAATCAATTGATTCGACTAGATTTTCGACCAACTCATTGAGTATAATATTCCTATCAAATACAGGAGATACAACTCTTGAATTCTTGATAGAGTATTCAAGCATCTTGACAAATATGGGATTGCCAAAATATACTGTCTCCAAATTCTTGTTAGATACTTCATATGAATATAATTTCGAAGGTTTCTCATCCAGTAATCGATACAACTTATGTAACTCCCATTGATAATCATCTATTGGATTGGTACAGTCTACAGAAAACACAAGTAATTTTTTGCTACTTGTAGGTCCTTTTACGACCATCTCTGAAGGCTTAGTTCGCCTCAAAATCCGGCTTACAAAATCGCCCTGAGGATTTATTGATGCTGAAAAGAATCTACCACTACCAGAGGATTTTATTTTCTCCCAATCCAAGTACGGACTCAGTTTCCAAGTAGATTGGGGGTGCAAACTTTGAAGAGTTGCTCTATCGTGGTTATTTGCAATAACCATCAGGGAACGAAGGTTTCTGCACTGTTCAGTTTTGGCATCAGCAAGATTCGAGCAAATTATCTGCTTAGTGTTTCTCATTTTCCCTACATCAAGTCCCCAATCACAAGCTTCACTTAGTCCAATAAACAGAGATTCCTGTTGTAATTTTCTCATTTTTTCAGATTGTGATGTTTGTAAATTACCCGTGCTCAGAAAGATACCTGCAAGGTCTATGGCTTTGGGATGAAAGTATTGAATCATAGTATCATCATATTCTCTAATATGTCTTGCAGATAGACCTTCTCCCTGATTGAAAACTTGTGGCCAAGCGTCTTTATTGAAGCCTTGACCGAGTATTGTTGATGCTAATTCGGCTCTTGCCTGAATGTCGGAGACAATTTTTTTGTCGCTTTTGGTATCCGTCACAATATATACAACATTGAATGAATCATTACAATCGTCTTTTTTGTGACGATCTAATCTCCAGGTTCTCTGCTCTAAGGTCTGTGGGTTGCTTACAAGGTCCCAATGCACAACTGTAGTGGCCCAGTTCATACTGAGCCCCTCTTGAATAGCGCTCGTCCCAACAACAACGTGGTATTCATTTTGATTCAATGAATAATCTCGGTCTATCATATCCAGTTGGTTTATCGCAAATTCCACATCACCACCAGTAATTACGTGCGTGAAAATCTTAAGTTTACGATCGTCTTCTAGCGTAATCGTTCTATTGTTAAGCCATTTAGAGATTTGATTTACAGTTCGAATAACATTTGAAAAGATTACCGCCCCTTTCTTGATTTTAGTGTTCGAAGTTATCCCTAAGTCCTTAGTAAAAATATCATTTACCAAGGCATTTATTCTAGGCTCAGGGCACATAGCGTGATTACTATTGTCTTCAAAGTCAAAACCTCCATCGTAACATCTTGAATTTGAATCACCCATATGATTGGTTGGCCAAGATTGGTTATACCTGCTAACGGGATTGAGATTTGGTTTATTTTCGCCTTCACTATTCAATGCCTCCAAATGCCTAGGTTCTAAACTAACAAACTGAGTCCAAGTAACTCTTTTTCTGAATAACTCCTCCGATTCTTGGCCTAAATCATTTCGTAATGTTGCTGAAACAAATGTGCCCAGTGGATTGAGTTCTGACAGCCAGTTTCTTCTGGTATTCTCACAGCTTAACCAATCGTCAGTATCGTTTGAAATAATTATTTTCTTTATTTCTGATTGGTGAGGCAGTAGGTCTAAAATCCCTGAAGTCATCATTTGTTTTTTGAAATCTAGAATGTCTTGGGCAGTGACATCCTGCTTGTTGATGAGCCTTCTACAAGGCTTGGTTGAATTCTGCCATTTATCGAGAAATTCGTTTTCTTTTGCTTTCTCTACATTTTCTAATTTGGAATAATATTCCGGTATTACTCCAATCATTTTTGCCAGTAAGACCAGTTCTCCCAAATCCAATGATAATGGGGATGCTGTAACGGCTAGCACCCTTTCAGAGAATTTGTTGCAAACCTGTTTCAAAGATGCGTATAATCTTGAATGTTTTTTCGCCTTATTCCCTACGTGCTCCTCTTCGAATATTTTTGAAGACTTTTTTTGGCCATTAGTAAGATCATCAAACTTCAAGTCGGCTTTTCCTTGATGGGCTTCGTCGATCACAACAAGAGAGAACATTTCGACTCTATCGCCCCAGCTTGAATTCTTCAAATGATTGAAATGAAGAGAAAGAGAATGTTTTGAAACAACATAAATATGACCTGGCAGAGGGTTGCTGAGCACCGTTTTTGCGCCACTTAGGTCCCCACCTACAATCCTGTCACTGACCTGATTCATGACTTGCTTGATTTCTTTTTTCCAATCGGGAATTAATCTTCTAGGACAGACAATCAATATTGGCTTCTCTGGATTCTCAGACAGAATATGATTTACTACAATAACAGACGCTTTGGTTTTACCAACTCCGCCTTCATCGGCTAGGATTATTCTGTTTCTTTCCGGAATATCTTCTGACTTGATCAATCCTTCCAACCAAGGCGTTCCCATAACGGCTCTGGGTTTGAATTGATACCATTTTGGAGGGTAGAAATTACGCCCACCACGACTAAGTGATTGTGTTTCTTCATTAATAGGAATTCTAGCAGCCAACTGCAATGTTGGACTAGGCCCGATTTGCAAGGATTGGGGCATATATCCTTGTAGAACCGAGGTGAAATAAACCATTCGCCTGCGGGAGTTCGCTGAGGATTATCTTCGATAACTAAAATAACGAATATTCAACATGGAAATTGGCCCATGTGATTCCAAACTCAAGATTTTGGAGTTTAGCGTTCCTTTGGAATTGAATCTAATTCGAGAGATCTGTGTTGCCCGCCAACTATGACCTGAATACATCTTTACCAACTAAAACACTCACAAGTGGTATATCTCAGGTTACAAAAACCTCAAACTGCAGGTCCATTATCGTGAACTTGGTCCAAGTTAGGGTTGATAGTGGATAACAGATATGAATAAACTCATAAAACTGTTTGTACCAAGGCTTGGATTGAGTTCCAAAATTGTTCTCGCTCATCGTCTGTGTCAGCAGTCAACCCTACGGCGATAGTAGCCCGAATGACTGCATCAAGGGCACCGATTTGGTTTTCATCTAGCATCGTAAGCACTGAATTGGCTTTCGTAGTGAAAGTCTTCTCGTCCATGTTTGCGAATCTGTGTTATCTATATTAATAATGAACAGAAATGAACTCGGTTTTTGTTTGCCTCGTTAATCAATTAAGAACTGTTTTCTTGAGTTCTTTATATACTGTTGAAAAGTTAGAGTAGTTCCACGGTGAAAAAATGGCTACATTATACGATGAACAAGGAACCCAAATATACGCAGGACGAGGAAAATACAGTCGAAGAGCTCGTAACATGATCGAACAACGAGCAGCATACAGACGCAATAAGGACAATCAATTGGTCGTTTATGTCCCTGAACAACAAACCCCTCTTCCACAACGCGCCTCCACTCTTGATGAAGATACACTCGAACTCAAGCGGGATGCTCAGCGATTAGGCCAGCAACTCGGCCTTGGTCTCGACGAAATCGAAGTTCGACGAGAAACTCCTGATGCCGTGCTCATCGCTCACCTCAAGCAAATGTCCACCGCTGTTCTTGCTGGACTCGACAGCGAACAGGCTGCTAAACTCATGCAGACACTCACCTATTGGATGCTTCGACAAAATCTTTCCGTCCATGAGCACGATGAGTTCGTTCGCAACATGCATCAACTCATCAACGGCATGCGAGTTCCTTCGAGCGGAGCTGCTGTCCTTAATCGAGAAGGAAGCCAAACCCGTGAAGAGGCCGTCAATGTCCATCCTGGAACTCCAACCTCAAACATCTACAACGAACTCTGGGTG
>Ga0233438_10001907_pt1 | contig 21767 bp, 19 predicted proteins | sample SI_123_September_FD_182720 | JGI IMG/M metagenome (GOLD analysis project Ga0233438, IMG submission 182720) | Seawater microbial communities from Saanich Inlet, British Columbia, Canada - SI_123_September2016_10_MG | ecosystem: Environmental > Aquatic > Marine > Inlet | place: Canada: British...
AATGTAATGCTATTACAGGTCAGACATATGGAAACTTTTCAAGTAGTGGGCATATATATAGCTTCCTAGCCGCAGAATATCCAAATCCTAGTGAAGGAGATTTTATTTCATTAAGATATGACTATTATTCTGGTAGCGTGAGTACTCTAACAAATGGTTTTGCTTATGAAGATGGAGACTGGATAAAATTCACTGGATTTACTGAAGACCAGTACTCTGCAATGGGAGAAAGTTATCCTAATTTTTCAAGTTCTGATGAAGCAGATATAAAAATTCCAATTGCTTTGTTAGATATCTACCAATTTAGCCCTTTAAGTGCTGGTGATATCGTACTATCAATGTATGAGTTGTATATGGGCGGTGGCGTTACTAAAAGTTTTACAGCAGCATTTATTTTTGATGGTGTAGCCTTTCATCCATATGAAAATGAAATCGAAGTGACAGTTCAGTTTGGTCATGACGGTGAAAATTGGATCCCTGATAACACCATAAAATATGATTTAACATCAGCTGATGTTAGTTTTATTTCAAATGCCTTCATGAGTTTATACCCAGGTCCAGCTGACAACGTTGGCTATTTTGGAAGTTTTGATAGAAGACCAAGTAGTTCTAATTACTGGTCAGACAGCATGCTTCTAGAAGCTTTCAATGTTTTGTTAGACGACATGGATTCTGCTGCTGAAGAAGGACAAAAATACGTTCTTAAGTATGTTGTATACACTGGAGCAACCGGTAATGAGACAATGAGTCTTATAAAAACCGATGGAATGTGGGTAGTTAATTAACAACCTACTTCAGTTTTTATTAAAGCATAAAGCCATCTATTTATAGATGGTTTTATGCTTTAATTTTATATATTTGATTATGAAAAAAATTATACCAATCTTCCTTTTTGCCAGTCTATTTATCAATTGTAGTTCTGACGATAATTCTGCATCAGACAATAATAACAATAACAACGATAATGACACCCAGCCAGTAGCTGTTGATGACTATTATGACACTCTGGAAGATACTGATTATGATATAGAAAATTTATTGTCAAATGATACTATTGAAGGTTATGCATACATTGAGTCTTTTGATGAAACCACTACCGAAAACGGAATTATAGTAGACAATAGAGACGATACTTATACATATACACCTGCTGATGATTTTGTTGGTGAAGATTCTTTTACTTACACGCTATGTAATGACGGCTCGCCAGCTAATTGTTCAACAGCAACAGTTACTATTATAGTTGCTGATCAAGGGAATCCATTTGCTGAAAGTGATTCCCATAATGTCACTAAAAATACGACTAAATTAATTACTGATTTGTTAGATAACGATAATGTAATTGATGAAGCGATTCTTTCTTCAATTGATGTTTCTGGTACTTTAGGAGTAGCGGTTCTGAACTCAGACGGATCAGTTCAATATACACCTCCGACAAATTACGTAGGGTCAGACAGTTTCACCTATAATTTATGTGACGATGACTCACCAGAAAACACCTGCTCGTCTGCTGTTGTTTCTATTACTGTCTTAGACACATTTTTATTTAATATCCCTGCAGATTTAGTAGATTATTACACTGGTGTTCAGTTCTCTGAAGATTCAGGAATAATGTATGATGAGTTATCAACCCACACTACAGATAACCACACCACAATACTAACCTATACACAAAGACACCAATATTTATATGATGCTGATGCAGACTTAACGACTTCTGACAACGTGGTGTTGATGTATTCAGGAGAAACACGCTATTGGCAAGAATATACCTCTGGCTCAAATTCCTACTCACCTCAGACGTTTAATACTGAGCACGTTTACCCACAGTCATTATTAAATTCTTCTGTTGCACTTACCGATCTCTATCACCTTAGAGTATGTGATGCGAGTATTAATACGACACGAAGTAATAAAGCTTTTGCAGACGGAAGTGGTGAATATTCGGTTACATCATCTAACAAATGGTTCCCCGGTGATGAATGGCGTGGTGATGTAGCACGAATGATCCTATATTTAAACATTAGATACGGAGAGAGTTTTGCACCTGTTGGTAATTTAGACCTTTTTCTAACTTGGAATTTAGAAGATCCAGTTTCTGAATTTGAAAACCAGAGAAACACTGTTATATACTCAGCTCAGGGTAATAGAAATCCTTTTATTGATAACCCTTATTTAGCAACTCTTATTTGGGGTGGAGAGCCTGCTGAGAACAAATGGGAGTAAATCCTAAAATTTAAAATAAACTATTGTGATTCAAACAATTCATTCTTATTGGGCTTATTTAGTACTTATTGTACTGATCTCTGCCGTATTAAAATCTGTGACCGGGTATTTTTCCAATAAAGACTATGATGCTAATGCTTTCAGATTATCACTATTTACTCTAATTGTTTCGCATATTCAGTTACTTATTGGTCTTCTTCTATATTTTACCTCTGCTCGTTTTGATCTTTGGAACGACTTGGGTGTAGGAGAAGTAATGAAGAACAGCAATATTCGTTTATATCTTGTTGAGCATCCATCGATTAACATTCTAGCTGTAGCTTTGATTACAATAGGCTATTCTAAACATAAAAAGAAATTGATTTCTGAGCCTAAATACAGAACTATTGCTGTTTTCTATAGCGGAGCCCTAGTTCTAATTCTATCTAGAATTCCTTGGAACGTTTGGCCTTATTAATTGATAACACTAATCAATTTCTTTGATTAAATGCACATAAACTGGGAGGTGGTCACTAAACCCACCAATAAACCCATCTTTGTAGGTAAAGCTCCTAAAAGGAAAGCCTTTATATGGTCCTTGTTGATTAATTAAGTAAGAGGGATTAAATATACCAGCCTTATAAAACTTAAATGATCTGAAGTCGTTATTGAGTAGGGGCTTACTAATTAATATTTGATCAAATAGAAACCAAGTCCCTTTATATGCATTGGTACCCAACCCAGTTTTATACATTGTCTCCATAGGGTTGTAAATTCCCTTGAAATCAACAAGTTTTATGTCATCTTTGGCGTTTAATATTTTCTTTATACTATTGTCACCGGGATTGTCGTTAAAATCACCAAGTGAAAATATTTTGGCATAGGGATCATTAGATTGAAGAGAATCGATAAGTTGTTTATTTAATCGTGCTGCTGCCACGCGTTTTGATCGACTTTTCTCTTCTCCACCACTTCTTGAAGGCCAGTGGTTAACAATTACATGAATCAAATCCCCTTCTAAATAGCCGCTAACAAGCAATTGATCTCTAGTGTAATCTCTTGTTTTTCTATTCTTGTCCATAAGTTTTAACTCATGAGTGCTAGAACTTAGGGGTTTAAATAAAGCTTTTTGGTACATTAAAGCAACATCAATTCCACGTTCGTCTGGTGAATCGAAATGAATTATAGCATATTCTTTTGAACTGAGAGACGGTTCCTTTGATAAATCTTCTATTACTAATTTGTTTTCAACTTCAGAAAGCCCAATAATTGCTGGTGAATTTTCAGATTCTTTAGACCCAATCTGAGAAATTACCATTGCCATATTTTGAATCTTCTTTTTGTAAACTTTACTTAAATTTGATTTCAAATTCATTATAGGGCTAGCCTCATCATTTTTATTTGGGTCATTAATAGTATCAAATAGGTTTTCAACATTGTAAAATGCTATTGTATTAATTTTATATTTTTTCTTTTCTTGAGCTTGGTTGGGTGTAACTACCAATAGAGTAAAAATAAAAAGCGTAGTTGAGATAATTTTATGTTTCATAGTCGTAATTTAATATGGTAGATTCTTAGATTTACAAAAATAAAGAATTTATAATAACAATTATATCATAGTTTCACTCATATAGTTTTTTTAATCCTATAATATTATCAAAAGTTTTTTTATACTATTATTGTATATGAATTATTTTAATCGACTATATCTCACAACATTCAATCGTTTTAAAGCTCGTTTCAGGCAAAAGGCTAATACTATAGCGCTCTTTTATGTTTCTATTGTAGAAATAGCAATTATATTATTACTTGGAATATTTTTTATTAAGTTTTTGGATCAAATGAAGGTTATCATTATGAACGGAACTAATGGCTGGTTACTTTTTATAATATTAGCACTTTTCATTCACTTTAAGAACTGGCTAAGTTATAGTGGTCGAAAGCGACGTATTCTCAATGCAAAATTATCCATCAAAAAGGACCTTGAGTACTCTTTGTTTGTTTTAATTTCTCTTCCTTTAGGGCTTTTAGGCTTGTCATTAATTATGTTAGAAGTGCTTTAAATTAAAAAAGCCTTAGTAATTAACTAAGGCTTTTTTAATTTAAGTTTTTCACTTATCAGTTATCATTTGGGTTGCCAGAAAGGATTATGAATTCAGAGCGTCTATTTAGTTGGTGCTCTTCTTCGTTACATCTTCCTTTACAGTCAGCATTTGGCGTTGTTTCTCCTTTGCCAACACCTTTTATTCTATAGGCATCAATTCCTTTTGAAATCACGTATTGAGCGGTTGATTTTGCACGCCTTTCAGAAAGTGATAAGTTATATGAATTAGAACCACGAGAGTCGGTGTGAGATTCTACGCTGATTACAATTGATTTGTATTTATTCATTAATTGAACTAAGTTGTCTAACTCGAATGCTGCTTTTGCATTGATATTTGATTTGTCAAAGTCAAAGTAAATAGGATTTAAGATAACTTTGTTTGCTAATATAATTTCCTCAATTGGGGTTAGTAATAGTTCGGCAAAAACTTCCTCTTCACTGGTTCCGTTAACTAAAGTCGATCCGCTTTCATAATCTATTTTGGAGCCTACCAGTTTAGTATTAATATCACATTCGATTATATATTCAACAATTCCATCCTTATTTGATGTTTTATTTCCAAAAATGTTGCCCTCAGTATCTTGAATACTAACAGCTGCACCTTTTAATATCAGCCCTGTTTTACTATCCTTCACTGTCACTGTCATCAGTACATCACAAATTGGTTCCAGCTTTTTGATGGAATAGATGTCATCACTCATGTCTTCTCCATTTGCTAATCTATTTGAGGATACAAATCCTTCTTCAGTTTCTTCATTAATACTAAAAGCAAAATCATCAGCATATTCATTAACACCTGCTCCAATATTTCTTACAGGCCCAACTTTTCCGTCAACAACTTTAGCAAAAAACACATCTAATCCACCAAGACCTAGATGTCCATTCGATGAAAAGTAAAGAGTGTTGTTAGAACTAATAAATGGAAACATCTCTTGAGCTTCAGTATTTATTTTTTGACCCATATTTGTTGCCTCACCAACGGATCCATTTTCGTCAATAGGAGCACTATAAATATCAAAGTTACCATATCCCCCCACCTTATCAGATGCAAAATATAAAGTTGTACCATCTGAACTAACTGACGGGTTTTTTACAGAATAGTTTTCGCCGTTTAACGATAGTGCTTCTGCTTCTGACCATTGACCCTGTTGATTAATTGATTTGTAAAGATGTAAAACACTAATTTTGTATTTTGTTGAGGAATCCTTTTCATAAATTTTATCATAAAAACTTTCACGTGAAAAATACATTGTATTTCCATCAGGAGAAAAACTCACAGTACCCTCATGGTATTTTGTATTAATGTTTTCTTTTATAATACTTGGTTCTGAAAATTCACCATTATCATTTAAATTAGCGGTATAAATATCTAAGAAAGCTTCTGTTGTCCATCCATAAGTTTTTCTGCTGTTCCTATCATTTCTAGCTGAAGTAATGTATAGTTTTCCATTTTTAAGGGTTCCACCAAAATCAGATGTTTCAGAGTTTATAGGATCTTTTAGTCTTTGGACATTAAATTTTTTCTCATTGCCTAAAATTCGGTCTAAATAGTCCGGGTTATTTTTGTAAGTTATCGATCTCTGATCTGCTGGTCTCATGGAAGCAAACTTAGCCAATTGTTTGTTAGCTTCATCGTATTTTCCACCTGCCTTGAGCATCAATGAGTATTTGAAAATCATTTCGGGATCTGAAGAGGTTTCTAGGGCTTTCGCATACCATTTTTCTGCTTTTTCGAAATCGTATATGTTGTAATAGCTTTCGGCTAACTGGCTGTAGATATAAACATCTGTATTACCATCTTCTACTAATTTCTCATATTCAGCAGCAGCATCAATAAATTCAAACTTATTGAAATGCTTATCTGCTCTTTTTGTTTCGTTATTTTGAGCAGTTAAACAGAAACTACTTAATAACGCGATAATAAAAATTGATATAATATTTTTCATAATGTAATAACTTAACTTAGATTAGAAATAACGTGGAGATCTTGAAACTTTTTTCGAGAAGTTAAGATCAAAATTAATAAATATTTCATGAGAGGAATTGGTTACAATATCCAAATCTGAACGAATAGCATCATATGCATAACCAATTCTCAAATTATCATATACTTGAAAATTGATCATACCGCTAAAAGAATCTTCAAGACGATATCCAACACCAACTTCAACTAGGTCATACATAAATACATTTGCATTTATATCATAACTTACAGGCGCATCCATTGCATACTTTAAAAGTGCATGTGGCTTAAGTTTAAAGTTTTCAGAAAGATTGATTACATATCCTGCAGCAGCAAATAAGTGCTCTGACTCTGAGCCAATATTCCTTCCATTTGCATCTAGATGCACACCATTTAATATGTTAGGCATTGATACCGATACATAATATTTATTTGGTTTATAAAAATAAACACCAGCACCAATATTTGGAGTAGTTTCATTAATAGCATTTGCGAAAAATGGATCTCCTGTATCAATCAAGTTTATTTGACTCTCAGCAATTCCGATATCATGAAAAGTAAAGCCACCTTTGAGCCCAAATGCTAATTTAGTCGTATTTCCAACTGGAATTGTGTAAGAAAAATCAACATAAGCATTTGTTTCATTAACTGGACCAATTTGATCTGAGATTACAGAGAGTCCCAACCCTACCTGTTTCCCTACTGGAGAATGTATGTTAAACGTAAAAGTCTCAGGACCACCATCCAGTCCTACCCACTGACTACGATATAATGCACCAACCGCTAGGCCTTCCGTAGTTCCTGTGTAAGCAGGGTTAATGATATTCATATTGTACATATACTGTGTGTACTGAGGATCCTGTTGTGCGTTAAGTTGCACAGAAAACAGGGTTATTAATAAAAGTATTACTAAATTTTTCATTATAGTTAGTTATTATTTTGGTTAGTAATTTAGGTATATCCAACTGATATTTGGTTCTTTGCCTGAAGCAAATTGAACTACATAGAAGTAAGTTCCAACAGGGAGTAGTTCATTAGAACCGTTATCTCCGTCACTTGCATTTTGTCCACACCATTGGTCCATGTAGTCGTTCATTTCAAATATTTTAACTCCGTATCGGTTGAAAATTTCAATTTTAACGATGTCTTCTCTATCTTCTAAGTGATCAAGTTCTAAACAGTCATTCATTCCATCTCCGTTAGGTGAGAGTGCTTGTGGCATATCAACACAATTACTATTCATGTAATATCCAACCTCAATACTTGTAGCTGATTCACAGGAAGAAAGAGTGTCAGTGACCACTACTGTTACTGTCCCATTTTCTTGACCAGCTTCGTGAATATAATATGCACTTGAACCAGATTGAACTTCGTTGTTATTTAAATACCAAGTATATTCAAGATCATCACCAAGAAGGCTAATATTTAAAACATTAACATCCAATTCAATATCTTCGTTCATACACTTAGTAAAGCTTGTTCCGTCTTCTAGTGCTGGGACTGTAGCTTCATTTACAGAGATTATTGTTTCTCCAAAACAACCTCTTTCATCCAATGCTGTAACTAAATAACTCCCAAATTGACCTGCTGGAACTGAGTAGGTGTTATCTGAACCAGATTGTACATCAACTCCATTGTATGTCCAGTAATAAGTCATAGTGTCGACAACATCAGAATCCACAGTAACTTCTAAAATACTTTCGTCTCCAGGACACTGATATACTGTATCGTTAATTGCAACTGGTTGAGGATTTGGGTTTATTTCAACTACAACAGTATCAGTTACTGTCGCGGTACCTCCAGTACATAAATTATAAGTAATCGAAGCTGTATAAGTTGTCGTTTCTGACGGAGATACAGTCACAGTATCTTCAGTTCCAACCAATGTTGATCCATCATACCATTCAAATACGTAGTTATCAGTCCCAATTGATGGAGTGAATCTCCAGAATTCATCAGCAGTAGCCCATACTCCAGTATTTCTCTCCGGTGGTGTGAAAGCTATAGTGTCTTCAATATTTTGAACACCAACAACTGCTAGCCCTTCGTTCCAATCTTCACACACAGGCTTGTCATATATATTAATATCAATTGTATTAGATGATTCATAGAGAATGATTTGTGATGTAGTCGTATTTTCGTTACAAGTAAATCCAAAATGACAAACTTCGGTGTAGTTAACAACGAATTGTCTAGACGGAGATGATCCTAAAATCATATATGTAATTTCTCCACAGGCACTAGGATCTATATCATGAGCAACTCCGTATATATTTGCATCTGACAACGAAGTATTAGTCGCATTCGGTAGAGCGTCATCTGCATTTAAATTCCATCCATTAAACCCACCTGCATTGTCTGTTTCAAATGAAAGCACTCCGTTTGAACCTATCAGAACTTGGTTGTAAACACCTCCAAAGAAACAAAATTCAAATCCTAGGTCAATAGCTTCTGACCAGCGATCATCAATGTCTAAACTTGTGGGGATGCCACCTTCTAAAGGTGGGGTAGGACACCCTTCTTGAGTTGATATATCATAAGATGAAGGATCTTGTCCTAACGGATGATAAACAGCTGTAAGCTCAGTACTTGTCCCTTCACAAACAGTTGTATCCTCACCTGCATAAATAATAGAACAATCATTTGGAGCTGGTGGACATAAGAATGTTAATCCACCACTGTCAATTGAACAGCTTGCATCGTCTGCGTTAGTAACTTCAATCACTACATTTGAATTAGCTTCATAAGGGCCAAAAGTATACACGCCGGTTGTCTGAGTTGTTTGTGTAGAAGCACCATCAGTCATAAATATATTGACTGCTGATCCAAGGTCAGTTAAATCTACATCTACATAAAATTCTTGAGCTGGCTCACAAACTCCTACAACTTCAAAGCTTGCAGATTGTGTTACACATGTTTTACATGCTACCACAAAATCCCATGGGGTATAAAAGGTTGACGAATCACAACTTCCAAATCCATCAGAGGTTACCTCAATGAATACAGATGTTAATGTTGATTCAATTACAAGTCCAGTAAAATCAGTAATTCCAGCAGTATTATTATTAAATAAAACAGTTCCAGTATTATCAACTCCGTCATAGATTGTAAGATTATCCCAGAAATTTTCGATTGTTCCAGCGTTAAAAGTGATTTCGATTGGGAAACCACTGTCTGTTGTAAATAACCATGAAGTAGTTTCATTATTTGTATAGCAATAGTTAATATTTATATTTTCAGTACCACATTCTAATGTATAGTCAGTTTGGATCGTAGTAGTGAATGTCAAAGGGCCTGACCACGTGCTCATTTCTCCATCTCCACAATCACTAATTACATATACGTCGTATGTAGTTTCATAGTCAAGGTCTGTAAATTGAACTGATGTTGTAGATGTAGTAGTTCCAGTGGTTGGCGCAGGAGAGCCTGTTGGTAAAATAGCATAATCCCACGAAGTATTTCCGGTTGCACCAGTCCAACTAAAATCTGCAGTGGTCCCTGTGATATTTTCAATAGTTAGGGCTGAAGGAGGGATACATCCTGGCGGTTCTGTTACATTAACAATCATATCCATAGTAACACCCCATGATCCACTATAACATGGGTTTGGTGTAGCTTGGCCAGAATCAGCAGAACCTATTCTCATGTAGTAAGTTCCTAGCGCAACGTCTGCAGGTACTAAGAAAGAGGCATCTAGCGTAGTTGGATTTGCATTAGTCGATTCTCCTTGAAATACTAGCTCTGTATCATTATCAAAAACTAGATCTCCGTTAAAATCAATCCATACGTTTGTTCCGTACGTGTAACCAGTAGCAAAAGTGATTTGTAAGTTAGCTGTAATTGCTTGGCTAATATTTACAATTGGGTCTGTAAAATCTTCATAAGTAACATCTCCAGCTGAAGTAAATGTTGTTGATTCTAGCACAACATTAAGGACTCCTTGTCCATCATTTGAAGAAGGTACATCATTACAATACCCAGTGTAAAACTCAAAAGGCCCTGACCAAACACTATACCCATTTGTATCACAATCGGCTCTAACATAGAATTCATAAGTTGTATTCTCAGTTAAGCTACTAGCTTCGTAAGAAGTTTCAGAAACTGAAGTTCCAGCCTCCGTTGGTTCACCTGTACCAGCTAATTGAAGAACAAATTCATATGAGCTAGCCGTGTCGTCGCCTGTCCAAGACAGCGTTGCATCATTGAATGAAGATGCAGTTGCTGCTAAATCAGTTGGAGCAATACAGCTTGGTATTGTTTCAACTATAAAATTATCAATATAAAGCCTCCAACCATCAAGCCCACCGTCAGGCACATGAAATGCAATATAAGTGTCTCCAGAGTAATCAGATAAATCTATCACATATTCAATATAAGTTGTATTATCGTATGATTGGTTAGGTAGTAGAACGGTTGTAAAACTATCAACAGAAACTCCTGTTGTTGAAAGTAATACTTCAAAATCATTTGGCTCAAAACTAGATTGAACTCTTTGGTGGAATTTTAATCGCTCGTTTCCAGTTAATGCAAGTCCTGGTGAAATTAAATAGTCATCATTAGCACCTCCATTAAAGTCAGTATACATCATAGCTACCTCATCTCCCTCAAACTGATTAAAGGTATAACTAGTACTCCAAGAGTCTGTATCTCCATTCGCATTTAAAATAGTCCAACAGTTTTCTGTTGTTGAGTCAGAGTTGAAGCCTTCGTAAAAAGGGATAGTTGTTATGACATCACACAAAGTTGTGAAGCTCACCATTGACCAAGTACTGTAAGTTCCTCCACAATCAGTTCTTACGTACAAATCATATGATGTATTTGCATAGCAACCCGTAATAGTCAAAGGATTATCGGTAGTGGCTGTGCCAGTTTCTGCAGGAGTTTCTCCTGTAAGAACTAATTGATATTCCCATGCTGCAACTCCTTCTTCAGCCGTCCAAGAAATGATAGCACCTGTTGTAGACGTATTGTCTACAACTAAATCTGCTGGTGCTGCACAACTTGGGCAAGTCGCTGTTATTGTTCCAGCAGCAATATCACTTTGAGCTCCAGAACCTGCAACGGTACCTGCTGTGTCAAGAATTTCATAGCTAGTTTCGGCTCCCCATGAGCCTCCGGCGTTCCAAATAGCCGTAACATCTGATCCATCGATTACACTAAATCCTAAAATATCTTCAGAACCACTTGCTAAAGTAACATCGTCAAGAACAATATTACCGTCAACTAGTATGTCTATTGTATTACCGTTCCATCCGTCCCCATAGGAGTCTATCATTCTAAGCGAATAATTACACTCTACAACTGGACAAACAGCACTAATAGTCCCAGTCACTATATCAGATTGAGCCCCTGAGCCAGCAATAGCTCCATCGTTATCTAAAATGTTATAACTGGTTTCATTTCCCCACGAGCCTCCTGCATTCCAAACAGTAGTAATATCAGCATCAGTTGTAACATTAAATACTAATGATTCAGTAGAACCAGAAGCCAAAGTAACATTGTCAAGAACAACAACGCCGTCTACAAGAACATCTATAGTGTTTCCATTCCATCCATCTCCATATGAGTCATTCATTTCTAGTGTGTATTCACATTGGCTGTAGGAAAATAGCGTGAAGCAAAACAACGCTATTAAAGTTGTAATATTTTTCATAAAATTATGTTAGTTAGTTTAACAGAGAATGAAGGTAATTAATTTTTAAAACTTAATAATAATTAACATTGTATTAATAGTTTAAATACATTTTTTATCGTTAAAGTGTTTTTATTTCAGATTTCAAGCTTCAATAATAAATAAATTATGCTCGTTTTAATCTGATTTTTAATTTTTACCTTTGAGCAAACTTTTTTAATGTTAGAAAAAAAAGAAATTAATTTAGAAAAAGCAGTATTAATTGGAGTCATTACCAAATCTCAGGACGAAATCAAATCCAAAGAGTATTTAGAGGAGCTTGAGTTTTTAACTTATACTGCAGGTGGGGAAGTAGTAATGCGCTTTACTCAAAAAATGGATATGCCAAACTCTAAAACTTTCATTGGAACTGGGAAAATGGAAGAATTACGTGTTTTTATTGCAGAAAATAACATAGGTACTGCTATTTTTGATGATGAATTATCTTCTGCTCAAGAGAGAAATATTAGTAAAATATTGAATTGCAAAGTACTAGATAGAACTAATCTTATTTTAGATATTTTTGCCCAACGCGCTAAAACAAGTTATGCACGAACTCAGGTAGAGCTCGCTCAGTGTGAATACTTATTACCAAGATTAAAAGGAATGTGGACACACCTCGAGCGTCAAAAAGGAGGTATTGGTATGCGAGGACCTGGTGAAACAGAAATTGAAACTGACCGTCGAATTGTTAGAGAAAAAATAGCACTATTAAAGACTAAAATCAAGAAAATTGACAAGCAAATGTCAATCCAAAGAGGTAACAGAGGGGCTATGGTTAGAGTTGCTTTGGTCGGATATACCAACGTAGGTAAGTCTACATTAATGAACGTGGTTAGCAAGTCAGATGTATTTGCCGAAAATAAATTATTTGCAACTTTAGATACTACTGTTCGCAAAGTGGTAGTTAAGAATCTTCCTTTTTTAATGAGTGATACAGTTGGATTTATTCGAAAGCTTCCAACACAGTTAGTTGATTCGTTTAAGAGTACCTTAGATGAGGTTAGAGAATCAGATTTGCTTTTGCATGTAGTGGATATCTCGCATCCAAGTTTTGAAGAGCATATAGCATCTGTAAATTTAATTTTAGCTGAAATTAATGCCTTAGACAAACCCACACTGATGGTTTTTAATAAAATAGATGCTTACGAAGCTGAACCATTTGATGACTCCGACCTAATAGCTGTACGTACTAAGGCACACTACTCTTTAAATAAATGGAAAGCAACATGGATGTCGAAAATTGGTAAAAATTCCTTATTTATTTCAGCTCTTAATAAAGATAATTTAGAAGATTTTAAAAAACGTGTCTATGACACAGTTCGAGAAATTCACGTAAAGAGATTTCCCTATAATCATTTTTTGTATCCTAATTATGAAGATAATATTGAATAAAGAAAGCAGCTAATTGTCTTTCTATGGATTTAATAGTTTTAAAAACTATAATTTACTCCGAGACCAACCATTTGTCTTATTTGTAAGCCTTGAAATGCGTTATCATCATAAATAGATTGTAGTGCTAAGTTTGTAGAGAAGTATTTATTAACACTCATCACAACGTTAATGGTGTAATCAAAATCGACATTTTGAGGATTTTCTAGGAAGTTTGAGTACATATTTAAAATATTCTCCATCGTTACATTCTCCATCAAAGTAAGTTTGTAATATGTGCCCACGGAAGCTCCTAACTCATAGCGCACACTTCTTCCATTTTGTACACCAAAGTAAGCATTATCTGGAAGCGTAAGCTCTTTATCTACGATAGTTAACTTTGAAGTTGCAGTTGATATGTTTACTTTTAAATTATTACTTTTTTTCCAAAGTATTCCGGGACCAACTTGTAAATACCCAGGAGATAAAATACGTGTCGGACCTTTAGTTTTACTATTCAGATCGTCTGTAAATTGAGTTTTAAAATTTAGAAATAGTGAGTAATTCCAGTTGCCTTTTGTCTTTTTCCCCAAAACAGAATTCCATTCCAGACGGTCATCAGATTTTTGTATGTCTTGTGAGTTAATTTTTGTAATACCAAAAGCAATAATTATCTTATTGTCCCATGACCAGTCTGCTTTAGAGTAGTTAAAATCATAGTTAACTCTAGCTGCACCAGCGATGTTACTGACACCACCAGCTATCCAGTTATTAAAAGAAGATTGATTAACTAAAAATGAAACGGTACCTGATTTTGTCCAGTGAGATTGTGGAGTCATTTGTTTCGTTTCTTGAGAAGAAACACTTTGAATTTGTATTGTTAATGCAATTAATAAGATTATGTTTTTCATTTATTAATATTCAGTTGCATTTTTTATAAATAAAGTATTATTTTTTCTTGTAAAGAGGTACTGAAGAGCACGCTTCTCCGTAGAGAATTGATTTTGCAACAGGTTGCAATTTATCAATCAAAAATAAATAGGCATTTTGTGGAATAGGTTTGTTGGAACATCCTTTAATAATTACGGATTTATTTTTACAGTGACTTACATCTAAATCTTCGATTATTTTATGATAAATATTCGTTTCCAAAGATTCTAGATCGCCAACGACCACATGTTTGGCAATTTCTGAAAGCCGTAGTCTAACAAGCATATAGGCCCACCCTGGAATGATTGCCTCTGAAGTACAACAAAGAGCAATGTATTGATTTCGATAAATATCCCAGTCATGTGACTCTACAAAAGTTCTGAATTCTTTTTCGCGGAGAACTAAACTTTCGTACAGCCAATCTTTAATATCAAAGACTATACGTGTTCCGCTTGGGTAATAGTCTTCTAAATCAATTGTAATTAAAGCACTATTAGCTACACGGTTTATAATTTCAGGTTTATTCATTGTTAGAGCATTCCAAGTTCTAACTTTGCTTCTTCACTCATTAAGTCTTGCGTCCATGGAGGGTCAAAAGTTATTTCAACTTCTGCATCTTTGACAGCATCCAAAGATTTGATTTTTTCTTCTACTTCTAAAGGAAGAGTTTCAGCGACTGGGCAGTTTGGAGTGGTCAGGGTCATTAAGACTTTTACCTCGTAATCTTCATTTACAAAGACATCATAAATTAGTCCTAACTCGTAAATGTCCACAGGAATCTCGGGATCAAAAATTGTTTTTATGACACGAACTATTTTTTCGCCCAACTCATTAACATCAATTTCTTTGGTACTCATAATCCTATTTGTGTTTGATATGCTACTGCATACATTTTTATTTTCTTTATCATACTTACCAATCCATTTGCTCGAGTAGGAGATAAGTGTTCCTTGAGTCCAATTTCATCAATAAAGTCAGTATTTGAATCTAGAATAACTTCAGGACTTTGGTTTGAAAAAACTCTTATCAAAATTGCAACAATTCCTTTAGTTATGATAGCATCACTATCAGCAGTAAATATAATCTTCTCATTTTCTAAGTAAGCATGAAGCCATACTTTACTTTGGCATCCTTTAATGACGTTGTCTTCTGTTTTAAATTTTGTATTAATAATCGGCAGAGACTTTCCGAGTTCAATCATATATTCGTAGCGCTCGATCCAATCTTCAAACATGGAAAACTCATCTATTAACTCTTCTTTTATAGTTTCAATTTTCATACTGCAAAAATACAATTCTTAAATGGCAATTTTAATGTTCTTTTGTAGATAAAATAAGATCAACTAATTCCTTTAGTTCTTTGGGAGGGTTTTTGTGGTCGAAATCAATAGATTTTAAGGTATCTCCTTTTTTAATTATGGATAAATGTGCGAAAGGTACGCGATCTGATTTTCTTAAATTTGAGGGAGCAATTAATTGACTCATAGATTTAAGGTCTATTGTATTTACTAAATCAACACAAGCCTTCCATTTTTCGATAGTGATTGAGTCAATTACAGGGTTTATTCTCCTGCGATTATTAAGTAAAACGATTGATTTTTCAGTTATAGAAACTTCTTCAAAAAACCCCCGGGTATGAGCTTGGTATATTAACTTCAGTTGATTTTGTTCAAACACGTCTAAGTTGTTATCATTTGACAATTTAGCAGTATTACAGGCTAAAACAATTAAAGTTAGACAAATGATTAACAGCTTCATAGTTATTTTACGAAATAATTGATACGAGGTATTTTATAAAAGTAATAAAATATAAACTAACGCAACATCATTGCAGCTTTTTTAATTCCTTCAACAAAAACATCTATTTCTTGTTTGGTATTATAAAAAGAAAAGGAAGCTCTAGCAGTTCCGGAGATTCCAAAGTAATCCATTATTGGCTGAGCGCAGTGTTGTCCTGTACGAATCGCAATTCCTAACTTATCAATAATTGTCCCAAGATCATAGGAATGAACCCCTTCAATGTTAAATGAAATTACAGATGTCTTGTTATCTCTTGGGCCATAGATTTTCATGCCTTCAATAGCCTTTAATTTTTTAGTGGCATATTCTAAGAGTTCATGTTCGTAGGATGCAATAGCACCAAAACCAATAGAATTCATGTATTCAATTGCTGCTCCAAAAGCTATTCCACCACAAATGTTTGGAGTTCCAGCTTCAAATTTATGGGGGAGTTCAGCGTAGGTTGTTTTATTAAAGGTGACTTCTGAAATCATTTCTCCTCCTCCAAGATAAGGAGGTAATTTATTAAGCCAATTTTCTTTAGCATAAAGCATTCCAACTCCAGTTGGTCCACACATTTTATGTCCTGACGTAACGTAAAAATCAACATCCAACTCCTGAACATCCGGTTTGATGTGAGGGCATGCCTGTGCGCCATCAATTAATATAGCCGCGCCTACTTTATGTGCTTTTTGAATCATTTCCTTGATTGGATTAATTGTACCTAAGGCATTAGAAATGTGATTTACAAAAACTAGTTTTGGATTTAAAAGTAATAAGGTATCGTAAACATCCATGTCTAAGGCTCCATCTTGTGTCATGGGGATCACTTTTAAAGTTGCTTTTGTTTTTTCGCAAAGCATCTGTATTGGTACGATATTGCTGTGGTGTTCCAACGCAGACACTAACACAATATCATCTTTTGTAAGCAAGCTCGCAAATCCGTTTGCTACTAAATTAATACTATGAGTAGTGCCTGAAGTAAATATGATCTCGTGAGAATACAAGGCGTTAAAGTGCTTTTGAATTATTTGTCGAGCGCCTTCATATTTATCTGTTGCTTCCTGACTTAGTGTGTGTACTCCTCTATGAATATTTGAATTGTATTTTGAATAATAATCTACAATGACATCAATAACTTGCTGAGGGGTTTGAGAGGTAGCTGCGTTATCAAAGTAAATAAGGGGTTTGCCGTTGATATTTCTTGAAAGTATCGGAAAATCATTCCGGATATTTTCTACATCAAAAACTATATTTGAAGCATGTTTTTTCATTATAAATCAAATCCAATATTAACTCCTAGTTTATTAGCAATTAATTTATTAATTCTATTTTTTAGTTGAGGGATTTTAACACTTTCTAGAACATTATTTGCAAATGCGTACATTAAAAGTGCTTTGGCTTCTTTTTCACGAATTCCTCTCGCACGAAGATAAAACATTGCATTTTCATCCAGTTGTCCAATGGTACAACCATGTGAGCATTTCACATCATCTGCAAAAATTTCTAGCTGAGGCTTTGTGTTTACAGTAGCTTTATCATTAACCAATAAGTTATTATTAGCTTGAAAAGCATTTGTTTTTTGAGCTTCCTTATTTACAAGAACCTTTCCATTAAAGACTCCCACAGAACTGTCGCTAAAAATTCCTTTATAGTCTTGGTGGCTTCTACAGTTTGGTTCAATATGATGTACTAGCGTATTATGATCTACATGTTGTTTATTTCCAATTATTGTTACCCCTTTTAAAGTGGAGTCCATGTATTCACCGTTTTGGTAAAAGTTTAAATTATTACGAATCAATTTACCTCCAAAACTAAATGTATGAACAGCCACGTGACTTTCACTTTCTTGATTAATAAATGTACTATCTACAAGTGAAGCACTGTCTTTGTCGTTTTGAACTTTATAGTAATCAACTATCCCTCTTTTGGCAGCAAATATTTCAGTCACACAGTTAGTAAGAGTCGAATTATTTGTGAGACTTTGATGTCTTTCGATGATTTGAACATGCGCATTTTCATCTACTACAATTAGATTTCTTGGTTGTAGTAATAGGGCTGATTCATTTCCAGTTGAAAAATGGATAATTTGAATTGGCTTCTCAACCATTTTATTCTTAGTGATATGTATGTAAGCACCCTCGTTCACAAAAGCTGTGTTTAAAGATGTTAGGCTATTCTTGTCTGCAATTTTATTAAAATAGTTCTCAATTACAGATCTGTATTTTGGTTTTTCTAAGGCAGATGACATCAGGCAAATATCAATATCATCGTGTGTAGTTTGAGATAAGTTAGACGCATATTTACCATCAACAAAAACAATCTTGTAACTGTCAATATCGTGTATAAAATAAGGTTGAACGTCCTTATATTCTAGAGCGGTTTCTGTTTTTGAAAACACACTAAAATCTTCTTTGAGGACTTTTTTTAAACTTGTATATTTCCACGCTTCTTCCTTTTTTTGAGGAAACCCTTTAGATTCAAAACTAGAAAGAGCCTCTGTTCTCATAGAGTGAACAAAAGGGTTATCTAATGAAATTTGATTTTCAAAAGCAATAAATGAGGATATTAATTTTTCTTTAAGTTCCATATAGGCTTTGAGTTCTTTTAATTTCCTGCTTCTTGTTTAATCCAGTCATATCCTTTTTCTTCTAGTTCAAAGGCTAGTTCTTTGGTCCCAGATTTTACAATTTTACCGTTGTAGAGTACGTGTACATAATCTGGTACAATGTAGTCTAGTAATCTTTGATAATGCGTAATTATCAATACTGCATTATCTTCTGATTTTAATTTATTAACTCCATTAGCTACAATCCTGAGTGCATCAATATCTAATCCAGAGTCGGTTTCATCAAGAATGGCTAATTTTGGCTCTAACATTGCCATTTGAAAAATTTCATTTCGTTTTTTTTCTCCTCCAGAAAAGCCTTGGTTAAGAGATCGAGATAAAAACTTTCGATCAATCTCCAGCAGTTCTGATTTTTCACGAATCAGTTTTAGCATTTCTTTTGCAGGCATGTCTTGTAAGCCCTTCGCTTTACGCGTTTCGTTCAAAGAAGTTTTTATAAAGTTAGTTACTGTAACTCCAGGAATTTCGACAGGATACTGAAAGGATAAGAATATGCCCTTGTGAGCCCTTTCTTCTACAGAAAGTTCATCAATATTTTGGCCTTCTAGTTTGATTTCTCCTTTTTCAACTTCGTATTCTTCTTTTCCCGCAATTACTGAGGCTAAGGTGCTCTTACCAGAACCGTTTGGTCCCATTATAGCATGTACTTCTCCTGCTTTAATATCCAGATTTATTCCTTTAAGAATTGATTTTTCATCAATGTGTGCATGTAAATTAGTTATTTTTAACATAATTATTTTGTACCTAATTTTAGTGTGTTATTTGTCTCTTTTGATGCTGTAACGCTAATGATTTCGATAATATCTATTTTATTTTCCCATAAGATAACGGAGTCTTTTTTTGTTGAAATAACCCCTTTGACTTCCACATTGATTACATCGCTTTCATTTGTTTTATAATTTTTTGCCAGAGTGTTAAGCTCTCTCGCTTTTTCGTTCATAAACACTCCGTAAATCTCGTTAGTATTTTGTAAAACTGCTGCATCTTCAAAGAAAATATAACTACCCTTAATAGTTGAAAGCTGATCAACATTTGAGTTTTTACAACCTAAAAAAATAATTAGGGCAAGTAATATTTTTCTTTTCATTTTTAAAATTTTTTTATCCCACTGAACCTTCTAAACTGATTTCTAAAAGTTTCTGTGCTTCTACAGCAAATTCCATAGGCAACTTATTTAATACATCTTTACTGAACCCATTGACAATTAAAGCAATTGCTTTTTCAGTTTCGATTCCACGTTGATTACAATAAAATATTTGATCTTCACCAATTTTACTGGTCGTAGCTTCGTGCTCAATCTGTGCAGTCTTATTTTTAGCTTCGATGTACGGAAAAGTATGAGCACCACAATCATTTCCCATTAATAAACTATCACACTGAGAAAAATTTCTAGCATTATCAGCTCTTGAGCTTATTTGCACCAAACCTCTATAGCTATTTTGTGATTTGCCAGCTGATATGCCTTTACTGATAATTGTTGATTTGGTATTTTTGCCTAAGTGAACCATTTTTGTTCCCGTATCCGCTTGTTGAAAGTTATTTGTAACTGCAATAGAGTAAAATTCTCCGACGGAATTATCTCCCTTTAAAATACATGATGGATATTTCCATGTTACAGCACTTCCTGTTTCAACTTGTGTCCAAGAAATTTTAGCATTTTTTTCACAAAGGCCTCTTTTAGTTACAAAATTATAAACTCCACCTTTACCATTTTTATCACCAGGGTACCAGTTTTGAACAGTTGAGTATTTGATTTCAGCATTTTCTTGAGCAATAAGCTCAACAACTGCCGCATGCAGTTGGTTTTCATCTCTACTAGGAGCCGTACAGCCCTCAAGATAGCTAACGTAACTGCCTTCATCTGCAATTAATAAAGTACGTTCGAATTGGCCAGTACCTGCTTGGTTTATTCTAAAATATGTAGAAAGTTCCATTGGACATTTTACACCTTTTGGAATATAACAAAAACTGCCATCACTAAACACTGCGCTGTTGAGAGCTGAGTAGTAGTTATCCGTTGTAGGAACAACTGTTCCTATATATTTTTTAACGAGTTCAGGATGTTCTTTGATAGCTTCTGATATACTCATAAAAATAATACCTTTTTCGCTTAACGTTTTTTTAAAAGTCGTTGCAACCGATACAGAGTCAACAACGATGTCCATTGCAACGTTGTTCATCTTTTTTTGTTCATCGATTGAAATCCCCAATTTTTTATACATCGCCAACAAATCAGGGTCAACGTCATCAAGTGTTTTGTTTGGATCAACTGTTTTGGGAGCGGAATAATAAGCAATGGATTGAAAATCAGGTTTTTTATACTTTACATTTGCCCAGTTTGGTTCATCCATTTCCTTCCAAATTCTAAAAGCCTCCAATCTCCACTCAGTCATCCAATCAGGCTCTTCTTTTTTCTTTGAAATTGCTTTTACAATTGATTCGTCTAGCCCTACTGGAAACGTTTCAGAATCTAGTTCTGTATAAAAACCGTATTCGTACTCCTTTGTTTTTAATTCTTCTCTTAAATCGTCTTCTGTATATTTATTCATAGCGATTAGAAATTTTATTATAAGGAAAAAGATTCTCCGCACCCACATGTGCGATTTGCATTGGGGTTCTTGAAAACAAATCCTGCTCCGTTGAGACCTCCTGAATATTCAAGGGTTGTTCCAACTAAGTAAAGAAAACTTTTAGCATCGACAATTATTTTTACTCCGTTATTTTCAAAAAGTTTGTCGCTCTCAATTTGAGAGTTATCAAACTTAAGATCATAAGAAAGGCCAGAACAGCCCCCACTTTTTACACCAACCCTGACATAGTCTTTTGCTGGATTAAAGCCATCTTCTTGCATTAATTCCAACACTTTAGTTTTTGCTGCTTCTGAAACTTTTATCATAATGTTTATAGCCTCCAATTAAATAGTCTACAAATATACAAAATAGAGAGTGGATTTCCATATATCCTAACATTATATTAAGACAATACAGAACAGAATTGCCTAAGGGTTTATGAAGTTTGGATTATTTATAAAATTCTCGTCAGTTAGTGTTAGCAGAAAAGCTTTGAGATTAGCTTTTTCATTAGGACTTAATTGCACCCCTCCTTGATTCACTTTT
>Ga0233438_10001910_pt1 | contig 21732 bp, 1 predicted proteins | sample SI_123_September_FD_182720 | JGI IMG/M metagenome (GOLD analysis project Ga0233438, IMG submission 182720) | Seawater microbial communities from Saanich Inlet, British Columbia, Canada - SI_123_September2016_10_MG | ecosystem: Environmental > Aquatic > Marine > Inlet | place: Canada: British...
ATAAGTACGACCCAGTTATCTCTTGAAGATTGTTTCCTGCTGAATCCAATGCTATGAGGTCATAATTGACTTGGCCAATCGGCAAGTTTTGAATTGAGGATGAGGGAATGACAATACTCGCATTCCCATTTGCATCGACTCTTTGGCTGTATAATTGGCCATTTAGTGCTAGCTGAATAATGTTGCCATCATCCAACGTAGTTGTGACATTTAATGAATATTGCGTATTGTCATTGATTGTCTGTTCATTTATGACAGAGCCTAGAATATAGGACTGGATATTGTCAGTATTTGAGTTTGTAGTGCTATCGTTATTAGGTGTATCGTTTGTCTTTGCAGAAGTCACAGTTGCAGGAGTCGCGATCACCGTAGAATTGTCTTTAGATAATGATGCGCCTGCGACTATACCAGCTGCGGCTGGTAATGCCCAAGCACTATTACCACCAGCCAAAATAGGCAATACGGTAGAAGTTAGAGCAGCATTTCTATAACCTCCATTGACGAGACTATCAGTTGGCACATAATCAGAGAAATAAATATTGGTACCACTGTCAAATTTGGCGTTTTCATAACCAGACTCTGTTTGAGTATTTCGATTACCAAAATATTCAAACAAAATAATGGATGTACCGTCAGGTAATAGGATTTCTAGATTGTTGCCAATCCTTTTTCCCTGTACCTGAGGAATTGGACTCATAGATGAGCCATCAAGAAGTGTGTAGCTGGCGCCATTCCTCGCAAGAAGCTCACGCACAGATCCAGCGTCGAACACTTTCGACTCTGAACCAATTTGCTCCTTAATTAGAATTTGCTTTGGATCATTGATCATACAGCTAATACTACTCTCTTGAAAAAAATGTCATCAAATAAATTTTTTTCGCCATTATAGTGACGAAAATGTCAAAAACAAACCAAAAAAATGACATTATTGTAAAATAATGTCATTTTATCTACTTAGCCCCAAGTAATGTCTTCTTGGTCACTATGCGTTACATTATTACTGTCAGTGACGACAACTTCAATTTGCCAATCAGGATCTTGCTGTTGTTCGTCAATCGAAGTTTCAATTATCATAACACCAGCATCAATTTCAGCTTGAGTTGGAGAATCAGTCGCAACAACAACACCATCAATCAATAATTCAAACGAGTCATTGACAGAAAGTTGATTAATACCAAGTTCTACAGAAAGTGTGTCAACTTCATCATTTAAGAATCCAATATCGTTGCTCTTTAATGGATCTACATCTGTGTCATAAAAATTAACATCGCCAATAAATAAACTATATTCATCGACATCAAGTAATATTTCACTGGTATCTGAAACGTTACCAGCATTATCAATTTGTTGAACAGCAACATTGTACAAGCCGCCATGAAGTGGTTGTTGATAAGTATCTGACCAATTAATTGGTTCGCTAACACCACCATTTTCATCAATAGATGATACTTTATATCGAACTGTCGCCCCTGCTTCTAGATTTGTGATGGTTATTGGATTCACACCACTTACTTGAGTAATCCCAGTATCTCGATAGTAGGTTCCAGGGACAAATAATTCAGGCGTTTCAGGAGCAACCATATCACCTTGGATGATGAAGCTGTCACTTAATGCGCCCACTAAGCCATACTTATCAGTCTCTTGAGCACGTAAACTGTACATGCTGTCATCACTAACATTAACCGTCATTGTCCATTGTGTACCTGTGACTAAGGCATGTCCTAACGATAGTTCACCATTGAACAACTCTATACTCGAACCTTCTTCACAGATGCCCCTCAACACAATCCTTTGATCATCAGTGACATCACCCGATTCAAGTATACCTTTAACAAGTCCAACATTATCTTCAACAGCAAACGTCGTCTGCTCAGGTGCTGTGTTATCAATCGCTATCATGTTTTGTGATACTGATTCAGAGATACTACCATCTGCGTCTGTCAATGTAGCAGTGATAACGATTTGTTCACCGCCCAAAAACGCCCCATCCACTGGAGTATAAATAGTTGTCTCAGATTCCAAACTGACAGAGGTTGCAAATTTAGCCAAAAGTGCATCATTTTCAAGTTCAACGCCATCGACACTGACAATTACATCAGCGCCAGTATCGACCGAAAATCCACCACTTAAATTATCTATCAAAATTGTCGGAGTGAGCGCAGGCTCACCATCTAAAAATGCTTGTTGCACGAGTGCTATCTGTTCAAAGTTCGTCGCATTTTCAGTATTGGTAATGGCTAAACTCAAACTATCCACAATGCCTGATATTTGCTGCTCATCAAAACCAATCATCAGCTTTTCTAAAAACACAGGGTTGTCTAATTCGATGGGTTGAGTACTTTTTGTAATGTACATTGCCAGCATTTCAAAAAAGATTGAAGCGCCAATAGGATCATGACTTGAAAGCTCTGACATGATGACCATAAGTGACGATGAAAGTTGTTGAAATGCAATATCATCTATCGATGGTTCAATTATGACAGGCTCTTCACCATTTTCTTCAGCTTGCTGATTGGCCTGATCTTGGGCTTCGTTCAGTTTACTAATTGGATCAAAATCTAATAACGTTTTACCTTCGGGAAGATTAAAACCGAACACCTCTAATATCTTTGCTTCAGCATCAGCTAGCGATAAATTCGTTTTATCAGTAATTTCTACTAGCAATGTTGTAATTGGATTGATAACAGTTGCAGTAGGAGGCGCTTTTAACACCATTGTATTTTCGAGACCGGTTGCTGTATTAGTGCCGCCTTTCGCCACCAAATTATGCTCATCGTGATTCATACTCTTTGGAAAACTAAAAGAACCATCCTCACCTGTGAGAATTCCCTCTAACTCTTCTAGCGAACCATCTTCTTTTTCAATATAAAGCTGCGCACCTGATATAGGATCATCAAATACTTTGCCACTATAGAAAACTTCTTCACCATCAGAGGATTTATGACCAAGTAGGACGCCCCCTGTTGCAACCGCTAAATAAGATAATGACTCTTCAATTAATGACGTACTGTCATCTTTGTCGTCTGTGGGAATGTCTTGTATCAAAGGCTCTGGTAATTGCGTATATTGTGCAATTGCATCCTCAAGCGCATCTATTAACACCTGAATATCTGCCTCACCTTTCAATTTAGCAGCCAATCCTCTCAAACGAATAATTCGACCATTGCTTAGCTCTACCCTAATGTCACGACCAAAGTATGCGATATTTGCATCGGTAATGAACTCAGGATACATTTTTTGTAACTTTGCAAACGCATGCTCTAAGTCTCCATTCTTATCGTCCCTACTCCACAAACCAGACAAATAATCAAAAATTTTCATACATTATCCTCGGATAAATAATACGTTTCTCAAAAATATCTACTAATGACACTTTACATATTTGACAATGATGACAAAAAACAACCTTGATGTCAATTAAATGACAAATTAGACATACACTCATCGTGCATGGAAATAAATTATGTCATAAGTGTCAATAATGAATTGACAGAATAGTCTCAACTAATTATCGGACCTTAAAGTCCCTGGGCAAACGACTTCTCTTCTACAATGCGGATGGCAGAGATGAGCCGAACGGTCATTTACTGCCAGTTATATTGCCAAATACCTGAGTCATCACTGGTATTCGTCTCGGTCTGAACTGTCCTCACTACCAAATTTAGTTGCTCGTCCAAATTTTGTGCGTTGTACAGATCAGAAATTTGCACGCTTACTTTCGTCTGATGGGCCGTAATCTCTTCTTCCTTGAGCGACCTTGTCTCGACCACAACACCATCGATGATTAGCTCTACAATATCGCCTTCTTCCAAACCTTCATCCAGAGCAATAATTACTTCAATTGTGTCTCCTAGGACAGGCTCACCGAGCTCGTTCTGGTACTGATCTCTTACGATTAAATCTGTTACATACGCTTCGTGCTGCAACATTTGTCGTAGGGTCTGTTGAGACTTCACTTGATGATCTGAGGCAATAAGCTCCGCTAGCGCATCTTGTGCTTGTGAATCGTTTAGAGCTTGTCCTGCGAGCAAAGATAATTCATCGGCAGTCAACTCAACGCCAGTTGCCTTTTGGGAATCGTATTCAACCTTAGTTGCGAACCCGTCCAACGCATAAAGATCCTCAACAGCAGATTCCAGTGCTGCAAACAATGTTGGATCACTTGCAACGGATGGATTATTGTCAGCAACCGACAGTATCCAGCTCTCTGTAAATACAATCTCCCCCAACGCTGCAGTATCAAGCACTGTACCCTGTTCTATCGACGTTCTGACAGACGCATTTATCTGATCTATGTTTTGTATTGTCACACCGGCTATACCCGCCTGCTGGTAGGTTAACAGGGTCGGATCAGTCGAGACGTAGTTAAAGTCTGTAGCACCTGAAATGGGCTCAACCACAAACCGTATCTCGTCTAGATTGATATTAGAGTTGTCGCTATTGTCGGTCTTTTGGGAAGCCGAGATAGACAACCTGAACCCTGAGTAAGCCTTATCACTGGCCACTGCGAAGCGCTCAATGCTGCTGAACGTGTTATCCGTAAAGGACTGAATAAACTCCCACTGTCCAGTCGCCGCATTCCAGCCTTCAAGGTCGAAAGCAGCAGGCAAACGGGTTGGAAATCTATCACGAACATCGAATTCTATTTGTCTAATAATGCCCCGATAGTTGGGGTCATTGCTTACCCAAGAGACTCGCTCTGGATTCGCCTCTGACAGCGCGAGGTTATTACCCCAAAATGTTGCCGTATTTCGATCAAACGCGTTGGCAATCTTGTGGTCGGTCGTATTCCACTGGCTAGTAGCACTGAGACTACCACTCGCACCGTTGCTAGGGACAAACAGTGCGCCCTTGCCCGCAAAAATCTGGTTTGCGCCGTCATAGTTCTGCGTGAGGTCGGTAAACGCATTGATCTGTGCCTGAACGCCAGCAGCCACCGCGTCAGCTACCGACAGTCCATCGGACTGACTCGATGCAAGAGCTTCCAGTACAGAAAACAGGTTTGCGTCATTAACATCGGTGAAACCAGCCTCCACCAATTCAGCAGCGGTAGGTGCCTCCACATTGGCGCCGGCTTTCAGCACATATTGGTCTATACCTAAGCTAATCGCTTGGGCGCGAGCCTCAGCTAAAACAGCTGTGCGATCTGTTAGATCAAGTGTTGGGTGTTCGAGCAGCGCCAACAAAATATCACCACTGGTCTGCGCCGTAACCATAGGCAACTCCAGCGCGGTGAACAAACTACTGTCGACCACAACGTCATATACGTTGAATTGAAGCTCGTCTAAATTTACTTTTGAGTTACTGTGACTGCTGTTTGCACTCGTTATGTTGAGGCGGTACCCAACAAATGCTTGACGCGCAACATCGGATTCAACTGAAAATGTTTTGTCGCTTCCAGAAGATGTATTGAAGTAGGTTTGGATATCTACCCATGATCCCGTAAGCGGATCAAGACCTTGTAGCGTAAAGTCTCTCGGCGTGCGGTCAGTTGATCCGGACTCCTCACGGTATTCGTAGCTGAAAGATTGAATACGCGTCCATCTCGTGACGTCACCCTGATACCCTAATAGAAGTGGATTGCTGGAAGTTAAATTCCCATCGTCTGCAAAGAATGTATCGCCGCTATCATCAAAGAGACGCCATGCGGGATAGGACGCCGCCTGATATGGGTTGTTTTCAATAACACCACTAACATCACCACTGAGCCTTGGCACATACTCCCTTAGATTTCCAACAGTAGTAAGAGCCATAGCGAACGATCGATCAGCACCGAATTCGGCTTTTTCAGACAACAGGTTCATCAATGCACTGGGCTGGAGTACCTGTTGTGATACGAAGGCGGTCATAGCTTCAATATCATTAAGATCGCTACTGGTCGCTTCATCACGCCATTGAGCATCAAGATATAGTCGGCTTGCCTCGCCAAAGTCTTCAAACCCCAGTTCCGCGTAAAAATCCTCACCTAATGATTGACTTGCATCATTGGTGACACGACTAATCTCGGATACTAGGAATTCTCTGCGCGCGCTATCGACGGCCTGCTGCACTGCGGTATTCGAGTTAAACAAGGTTGCGTCGCTAGCTTGTGCGGTGACTAAAGCTGCCGATATAAAGGCCGCGTTGTAAGCATTTATGCCCTGAATTCCCGCCTCGTCGAAAAGGTCCGCGCCCTTGGTGTTGAACCACAACTCATTGATAACGGTGATACCATCGTCGGGCGCTTGTAGATATAGACGGAAGCCGCTGTAAGCCTTATTACTATCTACATCAATAGTTTGCGTTCCCGCATTCGTACTGTGAGCGTCGCTGTAATGAATGTTCTCCCATCGCTGCCATGTGGCGTTATAGCCTTGTATCCAAAAACCTGTCGTTATTTCTCCGTTAGTACGTAAATTAATGCTCACGCTGTCTAACACGCGAGGACCGATCAACTGATAGATATCGTAGATGCCTATTATGCCCTCCGGCTCCCCCGCATACATGGTGGCAACATTGTAATCACTGGCATATCCATTTCCGGCGCCGCTTTCAGTACCATCAAAGATTTCATAATGGGCATCCCAACCCGGACCCCACCAAGATTTAGCAAACACAAACCCGTCTACTAACGGGCTAGAGGCCGTCATATTATTTTCAACAAATGTGCCGTCCGCTAGCGCTTTCTGATAGTTGTCAGTGTCGGCTGAGATCGCGTTAACAAAATCAAACAGCGCTTCAAACTGATGGTTCTGATGATCAATGAGCTCTTGAAGCTCTGATAAGCGCAGCGCTGCTCCGCGCGGGTCATTCAGAAGTAGCGTATTAATTCGGTCGATATTGTTCGCGTTAACACCAACAAGACCCGCGTCCGCGTAAACGCTTGGGTCTGTTACGGCACTTTCGTGCCGAATCATTGATTGGAGCGCCGCTTCGTGTGCCAACACATCATCAACTATCGGCTTCAACGTCGCGTGACTGATTACAGATGGCTTGATCTCTGATGCCAAACGAACGTTCATCGCCTGTACGGCTGTGTCTGTTATATTGCCGAAACCGAGGTCTCTGTAGTCCGAAAGCGTTAACGTGGTGGCAACGCTCTGAGTTATGTACTCCACCTCCGATACGCCAAAATCTACCTGATCGTATTCGGACAGATCACCAATATGATCGAGCATCTCCAGTCTGAAACCGTTATATGGCGTACTAGATTCAATATTGAAACTCATTGGCCACTGCAAGGTGTTTGGACCTTGCAAATAGGCGACTAACTCCCACTCATCGCTCTCTGGATTGTAGCCCCACACGTTAAATTCTTCCGGCGCACCATTGCGCCAGTTAGCGTTAGATGAATTTGGCCAAATTCTTACCTCTTTTAGAATCTCTGCCGGCTTAGACTGATCCCAACCAAGTGAATCACCGCCCAAACTCAGTAAAGCGAAACCAGCATTATCCTTGGAGAACCAGCCACGTGCATCAGCGGTGTCATCTATCGCCTTTTCGCTATCGAATGCTGTGTAGACGTATGTCGTAGAGTTGTAAGAAGCAGTAGCTACAGCGCCCTGCCCGTCAGCTGTTAACGGCGCGTCAAGGAAGTTAGCTTCGCTGCCCTCAACGCCGACACTGTATGCGTTGCGATCAAGATAATCAGAAGCCTTCGCTGCGGCGTCGCCGTATCTCCCGACGGCCACTTCCATAACCCGCAAGGCATGGCTTACGTCAACTAGATTACCTGTATCACGCAGTGCCACATCGATGGCTGCCGCTACCGATGCGTCGATCGGCGCTTCAAAATCTATGTCTAGGTCAGCCAGCAGAACCGCAAATGCTTGATATTCGGACAGCGTCAATTTCTGACTGTCATCACCTGCGGCAAACAGTGAGGCTTGATCAAAATAAGCCTCAAGCTGCGCAAGGTTCGTGTGAACAGTTTGCAGGTAAGCGTAGCGCTCCATGGGAGTAGTCAGGGCTGCACCACTCGCTTTTTCTACGAGATCACTAAAAATAGCGGCTTGAGTAGACGACAGTCCCTCAAAGCCCAGTGCGGCAAGTTGCGTCTCGTTAACGTCAAATGTTGCCGGCTTGGTGTAGAACAAAAGTTCGTCGAGGTTAATCCAACCACCGGCATCGTTAGAACTATCAATACGGATGGCGAACCCTGTATACGCTTTTGCAGGATTGTTTACATCATAATCAATATCAATGCTCACACCACTGCCACTGTCGCTTAATGTATTTGTGAGATTTTCTCTAATCAGCTCCCAGTCACTGCCCGTCCAACCCAGTAGATCAAACTGGTTGGGAACTCTCGCGCCATAAGTTGCTCTTGCATCAAATACAACGCGGGTGAGTACCTGCGCGCTCGATAAATCCTCGCTTCGCCAACCGATGAATTCTGGTTTCCCAGCACCGCTATGCCAGCCTACTCCGGTAGTGGTTGCAGACGTTGAATACTGTTTATCAAAGACATTGTTTGCGCCCCAGGTAGTTGCATATTTCGTGTAGTCAGAACCATTGCCTCCATAAAGTGGACCCGTCGCATCGAAGACCAGTCCTGCCTTCGCCTCACTACTGAGGTCGTAGTCCGGAACGAAATCTGCTTCTGTGGCCGCAGTATCGACACCACCTGCCGACAAGTACGCTTCAAATCGCGCGAGCTGCGCGTCAAAAGCAGCGGCGGCAGTCTCCAATGCAGATGCCACCTGCAAGTAAGCTGAACCAGTAGAACTTTTGTTCAACATCTGCAAGAGAACATGGAGGTTGATGTCACCGGGGGCAATAAAGGCATCAAAACCAAAAGCTTCCAATTCTTGCCGACCCCAAGCAGCCGTTGCGTCACCGCCCTGCCATGCAACCAACTTAGCAACCAGCGCATCCGACTCTGAAACGCGATTTTGAAGAGTTGTAAGAGTTGCTGCAGTGACATCATTTGCACCAGCGGTACGTAAATATGCGCTAACGTACCCCAGGTTAGCATCCGTCACACCTTCAACCGCCGCATAGGCATAATCCTCCAGTGCGGGAACAGGATGGACGGTCACGTCATAGGTGTAGAACTCTAGCTCATTGATATTAATTAAATTGCGTGAATCACCGCCGGTAGCCACGGGCGAATAGATTTTAAGCCTGAACCCCGTATAGAGGTCATCGACCAGCGGCTCGGGCTTAAGATAGCCCTGATACGCAGCGGGATTCGTAGACTTATCTGACACCTGATAGGTGATTTGGTAGTAACCATTATCAGCTATTGCACTGGCGGCTGGTTGATTGCTAAACGACTTTATAAGCGACCACTGGCCGGTAGTGGGATCATACCCCTCAACATCGAAGTCTTTCGGAACGCGTTCTAAAAGCGACTGTCGCGGCGTTAAAACAATCTTGTCTAGCGCCACAGGGGATACGCCCGTTGGATTCCAGCTAATAATGATGGGGTCATTAGCGCTTGCCGTTTTGCTTGAATGGGCCCCATCGCCATAAGAGCCATCGAATAACTCGTATGCGCTCCAGCCGCTACCGTAATCCATGCCGATTGCATCGAAACGCGGATCACTGTCGCTACTGATGTTAGGCACATAGTCGGATGATTCCGCCGAATATTTTACATAGGTCGACTGATCCACTGCGTAACTTTGAAGACCGTTGAGCGCATCTGTCATAAGTTGTTGTGCTACTACTAATGAAGCCTCCACATCATCAATATTCGTGATTGCTCCTGCGCTAAGATCGTCTAGAACTTTAATCAATGCTTGATAGTTACTCGCCGCATAAGTCGATAGACCTAGCAACGCAAAGTCTGCATCTGACGGCTGGCCCTCTCCCGAATCAACAAAGGCCTTTATTTTCTCAAAAACAGCTACTGTTTCATCGACAGCATGCTGTAGCTGCCCTGACTCTGCCAGCGAATCAAGCTGCGATAATTTTCGAGTTACCGCATCCATCATTGCCTGATCGGAGATACCCTGAATTCCTGCCTGCTGAAAATCTGCCAACGAGAGTGCACCGAATTGGTTCGTAGCGATTGAACCAAGAATGCGATTACTCGCGGCATTCACCTCATCAACGATATCCTGTAGCGCTTGTCCAATCTCGATATCACTAGAGGTTAGCGCTACCAGGCGCTGCTGGTAACCCAATAAGAAACTGGCGTCAGTGTTGTCTATATTGAGCTCAATGAGGTCTTGAATACTAAATCTGGGGGACGCGGTAACTCGATCAACAACTAGGTTCAACTCTGCCATCTGAGCATCTCCCGTGGATGCTGCAGAAGCGGTTACTGCGAGCGCGTCGTAAGCAAGCTCTTTTGCGAGCGTTCCGGCAGCCGTGAACACAGATGTTGGCGCTGAGTCATAGGCGACCTCATAGGCTGTCATCGACACTTCATCAAAACCGAGATATACGTCGTCGGACTGATCGTTCTGCATCGCTATGCGATAGCTTGAATAAAAGCCAGGCTCGTCCACGATAAAGGTCTTAGTCTCACGGAAACTCCAGTCGCGAGCGGCCGATTTAAATTGTGCTCCAGAGTTGGGGGTTGCTGCATCACTGCCAGAGACAGCGTTGTATATCTCGCCCTCGTACAGCGGTAGGTAGGCAACAAGGTCAGTGTCGGTGAGGCTCGGTGCCGCCAACATACTTGCCTGCACTTCTTGCTGAGTGAGTTCACGGTTCCAAACAGTTGCCTCGCCAATGTAGCCGTCAAACGCAGGGTCTTGGGACCAGTTTGAGTCGCCAATAAAGTTACTGGTACGAGTCGTTTGGTTAGGTACTTGGGTAGCAAAGGTATGGAACACCTCACCGTTTAAATAGACCGTAGCTGCACCAGCATCCGAGATGCTGAAACTTATGTGTTGCCAGCCGCTATTAGGGATACTTGAGGGACTTGTGCTCGTTGACGAAGTCGAGCCATCAAAGGCACTCATGTAAAGCTTATTGTTTGTGTTAAAGCCTAAAATGAGATTGGAGTTGGCCGCACCGTTCCCTAAATCAAAAATCCGCGACATAGCTGATTGCGTATTGCCATCTAGGTTTACCCAAGCCTGCAACGTTACAGCTCCACCCAAGGTAATATCACCCAAGTCTATGGCACCGTTGTTAAAATCTACTGCGCCGTTTTGCGCAATCAGCGACTCAGTGCCCGTCGACGTCTGGGTATCCGAGTACTCACTTAAATATTGAGATCCATTAATAGGTGTAGCAGACCCCATGCTGGAGTTTATGGCATGGTTTTCGAGTGTCCCGTCATAGGCCTTCAAATAATATTCGAGGCCGACCTCGTCACCCTGAAGCGGAGACAAAAGACTTTGATCAATCTCTTCTTGTGTCAGCGCCTTGTCCCAAATGCGCACCTCGCCCACTTTTATTGTGGGGTAGCCATCGGCCGACCAATTAGATTTGCCAATGAAGTTTTTAGTTAGTGTAGTTTCCGGGAAGGTGTGTAACTGGCCAGCCAAAAGCCCAACGCCCGTCGATGTATTTGACGTAGCCTGTTCTTCGCCGTCCACATAAATATGAGGAGTATTATCACTGTCGACGCTGACGGTAACTTGATGCCACCCAGTGTTGGGAATAGCGTTGGCCCCGGTATCTATTCGACCCTGCGCAATATTAGTGCCTGAAATAGTCGAGAAAAAAAGGCCATTGCTGCCGTCAAATCCTACAACAACATTACTGTTATTTTGGCCAAGCCCAAAATCGAAGATCCGATCGTATAGATCAGGTGTTGTGCCCTCCAAGTTAATCCAAAATTGCATGGTGAAATCACCACTCATGCTAATGTCAGGCACATCGATATACTGACTACGTCCACCCTGAAGCTCAAAGCTACCGCTTTGACCAATAAGTGCAGCCATATCACCGGGTGTGGCTAAGTTTTGCGACCCATGGTCAAGGTCAACCCATGCCGTTCCGTTCCAGCCTTGGAATAACAAAGCCCCTGGGCCGCGAACTGTTGACGCGATACCCTGGATTGAAAATTCTGTAACCAACTGCTCGCTAGGCAGATCAACCTGCCACCACTCTAAGCCGTCTTGCGTGACGGCCCACGAGTCCTGATTGCTGCTCGCGTTTGCTGTTACATCGTCGAGTGCGTCATAAGGACGGAAGCGGAAACCGACGTCACCCGATGCTGACACCGTCACGCCATTAACTATATTGGTCGTGAGGCTAGCTGGCATCAGGTCCACTGTAGAGCGCGTGTAGGTGGCTAGGTCATACCAGATGGAGGCGTCGGCGCTGTAGTCGAGGCGCCCCTTCACCACAAACTCTTCAGGCAGTGTAGCGACTACGTCGCTGTTAAATGCAGTTTTTAAACTCTCGAAGCGCAGTCGCGTACTACCACTCGCCTCAGTGCCCAATGTGATTGCACTGCTGATTACCTCGCCGCTATCTTGATTTGTTATGCCGTCAACCAAACCTGTAGTGACGGATACGCCACTGATCAAATCGGTTGAGGCGGCGAGAACAGCGGTATCAAATAGCGCGTTATCATCACCCCCGATTTCGGCAGTGAAAACAGTAAACGGATTGTTGGCAAACGTATTGATACGTGTATCAAGCTCGTAGCGGTAATCACTCACACCGCTTGTCACAATGGTTTGCAACTCACCGCAGGTGTCTTTCAACGCTGTGTCGGTCTGAGCTTCCAAGCGCGCTACAACAAACTCGAGGTTATAGGCGTCAACACCTTCAAGGCCGGCAGCCGCGAAATCGTCTGCCGTTAAGGCTGTGTCACCGTCTTTATAATCGGTTAGAAACTGTATCGCAGCGTTAGCCAAACCCACTGCCGCCTGTAAGCCAGCTGCATCAGCAGGCTGGGTACGTGCAATTTGTTCTACTACCGCTGCGTAATTATCAGTTGATACGCCTAGTAAGCCGGCGGTGTTGAGGTCCTCTAAAGATGGAATAGCGTAGCTATTATCGATCGGGGTCTTGGTATTAAACGTAATCTGGTTGATGTTGACAACGCCATCCGTGCCACCGTTCTCCTGGTTTGCTGTCGAGCGGATAACCAATCTAAATCCAGAATACAGGGCTCGCTCTGGGAAATCATAGGCCGAGTAAGCCTTATCGAGTGATTGATCTAGGGTAACCGTGAAAGCATCTTCCGTGGTATTCGTAAACGACGCGATCATGTTCCATGTATCGGTATCGGCGTCATAGCCCTCAACATCAAATTCACCTGGAACACGTCCACTCAAGCCATTTACGTCACGCTCCACAATTGAAATAGACTGGAGGGCACCTACAGAAGTGGCAGCGGTATCGCGCCAACCAATGGTGGCCGAGTTAGTCCCATTCAGTGAGGTCCTGCTGTGCGCGCCATCGCTATCGCCAGCGGAGAGGCTGCTATCAAACACTTTATAGGCGTCATAGCCTGTATTGTCGTAATCAAAATTATCCTCAACTATACCAGCAGCATCTGTATCGCCGTTATTTTCGATTTGAGGTACAAATGAGCTTGCCGTATCCGAGAGTATGCTGAAACTTTCGGAATCGGCTGCGATCGCCAAGGTGTAAGACAAAGCGTCGGCAGCCGCCAACAAACCCGTTTCAACAACGGCTTGTATCTCACTGACGCTGTCAAGCACCAACTCACTGTCGAACTTCACTTCATTGTTGACGGCATAGAGTGTGGTTGCAGTAACACCGGTGATACCTGCGGCGGCGTAGTCTTCCACGGTCAGCTCGCGGCCCAAGGAGCCGTTGTTGTAAGCCTCAATCACAGCAATGGCGTTGATAGCCTTAGCAACCAGCAGCTCAATGTCGAGGACACGGTTAGCATCACCCGCAGCAGCCAGTGTCACTTGGGCATTAACTGCTTTCAGGGTATCCAATGCGTTAGCGACATCATCGCTGATACCAGATGTCAGGCCGATGGCAGCATATTCGGCTACCGTGAAGCCGGTAGTAGGATCAGCTGGAGTATTGGCTTCAAAGGCTGCAAGCTTAGTGTTAGCGGCCAGTACAGCCGCTGTAAAATCTGCCGCCGTATGTGTTGTGTTGATATCTGTATTGAGCAGAACCAACTGTGCATTGACGGCAACCAGATTGTTTTCAGTAACACCCTTCACCTGCGCGAGAGTGTAATCCTCTACCGACGGTGCGACCGAGCCGCCATCAGCGAAGGCTTCAAGTTTGGCAAGTGCGACGCGTTTTGCATCCAACGCCTGGCCTGTGGTCTCGAGGGTAATTTCCAGTGCATCGAGTACCGCTGCGACATTGGATGAGGTCACAGCACTCAGACCAGCCCCTTCAACCGCTTTGTTTACGGCATACAAATTGTTCGTATTGATGCCATCAGCGGTACGCGCCTGTGCGCCTGCTAGTGCGTAGTCTGTGATGGTAGGTTGTTCGCTGTGAAGCACCGCTGTAGCGGTGTTAGCGCCCCACTCTTTCCATTCGATATGCAGCGTATTGCCATCGGCACGCAGTGCGAACGGCAGGTTGGCGTAGCCCTCTGTTTGCGACAGCATGGAGACTAACGTCGCACTATCTGCTGAAACAAGCGACTCAGCAAACAATGTCGTTGAGTCCACGCGTAGCGTGTAGGCTTGTGTTGCCAGCAGACCCGTGAGGTCAATAGTGAGATGTCGTGGTGTAGCATCGGCTAGGCTCGCATCGGCATTAATCGTGCTGTCCCCGGTATCGACGACGGTGCTTGTCGCCACAGCCGTGCTGTAGGCAGCAATTTTTGCGAGCGCTACCTGATGATCGGCTAACCCGTTATCTACGATCACGCGCAGTTTCGCGAAGTCATCCGCCTCTGAACGTTCCGCGGCGATCAATCGCTGTTGAATCGCTTCAAGATTGTCCGCGTTTACTTCGTAGAAACCGGCATATTGGTACTCGGTTTCCGTCGGTACAATGGTTGCCGCCTCATGATCGGCCGCATAGTTCGCTAAAATTTCTACCGCATTAACGACACGCTGCACATAAACGCTGACGTCAGCCAAGGTCTGTACATCAGAGAAATCATCAGCTGTATCGGCGAGTACAGAGCGGATAGCCTGAATGTTGTTTGCATTAACACCGCTGAAACCAAGCAGCTGCATCTCAGTAACGCTGACACCGTTATTCTGCAGATCGTCAGAGGCTGTCATACCCACAGTCGTTAGCAGCGACTCAATGGCATCCGCCAAGGCTTGGATCTCTGCAACCGTATCAACATCAGCGTTAGCTTTAATATCAGTCAGGTCTGCCAGCAAGCCAACTTGAACCGTTTTGACCTCATCAGTAGAGCTCAGCGTGACACCTAGGTTGGTGTAATCCTCAGCAGCCGCTTCAGTGGCTGGGTCATTATTGACGCCATCGGCAGCATCAAGAATCAGCGCGTAGCTGTCGACAACTGCCTGTAGCTCTGTCTGAATATCGGTTGATATCGTGACACTGCTCTGAGCTAGTGCGTCCAAAACAGACGCGAGGTTAGTGCTGTCCACACCCGTCACGAATACTTTTTCAAAGTCGGCAACGGTTGGGATCAACGCAGGGTCTGTTGGGGTAGTCGACTCTGTGTAGTTCACCAGCTTGTTAGCCGCTTTGGCGGTATCTGTAACGAGTGCGGTCAGTTTGGTTAGGCGGTTTACGCCTGAAAGATCGTTTGCAGTATTGGCAATCGCCAGACGGATTACACCTAGGTTTTCTGCATTCACAGAGTCTGTCGCCGCTCCGCTTGCAGACAGTGTGCGAGGCAAAGTTGAATCGACGGTAAAACCGAGACTCTCGAGTTCAGTCACTGTCAGCGCATTTGTATCGCTAAATGTAGCCGTGGCTTCCAGTGCAGCATTCGTCAGTACTTTGGCTGCGGCATCTGCCAGGGTTTGGATATTTGAAAGTTCAGTCTGCGCTGAAGTATCGGCGATAAGAAGATCGTTCAATAGCGCCAACTTAGCCGCACTATCCACGCCAGACAGACCGATAAGCGCTGCCTCAGCTTGTGTCAGTTTGGCGGCAGAGGCATCGCCTGCCAACGCAACAACTTTGGCTGCGATATCTACCAGTTTTTGGACTTTCTCAAGAGTATTGGCATCAGTCGATGCAACGGCGCCATCTAGGATGCTATTGATTAACGTAATGTTTTCGCCAGTATTGCCGGTAGCAACTGCACCTTCAACACCCATCGCTTCAAGTTGAGCGACGGTGACCGAGCCGCCATCATTGGCATCAGCTGCAGTCTTAACTGCTTCAAGGGCAGTGATGGCCCCATTAATAACCGCTTGTACTTCGCTCAGAGTATCAACGGCATCGTAGTTGATAGAGACATCTACCCCTACCAAGGCCGCCTGGATGGCAGACAGGTTATCGTCAGTCACCGATGGGGTATTAACGTCGCCATCGGCGTTATCAATATCAAAGCCCAATAAGCCCAGCTGAGCTTTGGTAATCGCGGGCGTTTTGCCTTCAACGGTATCGATCAGAGCCGTCACCGCTTTGCGGATACCCACCACCTCATTAATACGATCGACCCGAGTGTTGTCCGTAAAGCTCGAGATCACCTCGTTGAGTACAGTTACCTCGGCTGCACCACGCGCTGTGGTCGTGCTAAAGCCTGTCACGCCGATCGACTCGTATTCCGACTGCGTTAACGCTGCCGCCGTGTCGCCTGAGGTTGCTGCAGTAAGAATCTCATGATAAAGAGCAATCAATGCTCGCAGATCATTGGTATTTGTGACAACAGCACCTGTTACAACCGACGTGTTCAATAGAGAGTTAGTCGCCGCGAGTGTAGAGGACGTAACGTCATTGGTTGTGTCAGCATCCAAGTTGTTAATCGTATCCCATTGCGCTAACGTCGGATAAGTATCAGTCGCTGTATTCAGTTCAGCTGTCTTTTGTATCTCAGATAGATTATCGAGGTTCAGAACAATGTCAGCTTTGACCTTCGCAAAGTGATCAAAACTCGAATAATCTGGATCACCATTGCCCTTTAAATACGTCAGCACGCCGGCATAGTTATTTGCATCCACAAGACTCAGCCCAAGCAGGTTGAGCTGCGCCTGGGTTACATCCCCCCCAGCTGCAGTGGATGAACCATCAGTGACCGCATTAGTCGCCAAGAGTGCTTCCACTGCGTCGGCCAACGACTGTAATGCCGCAATATCACCGACATCCGCGAGGTTACGCTCGTCAATCAGATGACTCAAAAATGAGGCCGCCGCATTAGACAACCCAGTTATGCCTAACGCTGCAAAGTCGCTTGCCGTGGCTAACTGAATATCATCGTCAATACCAACAAAACCGTCTAAGTCATCATCACTGTTGTAAACCGTGTAACTGACCTCATCTATCAACAGTTCGAAGTTTAATAACTCTAGTTCGTTACCGTTTCCTGTAGCGGTCACGTTGAACCTGTACAGCTGGTATGCATCTGTTGTTGCACTTGGAAAAAGATATGTGTGGCTCGTGTTCTGAGTTTCTTGCGAGTCAGTCTGCGTATCTAGAATAGTCCACGTCAAACTATCGTTTGAACCTTCAAGTGTCCAAGATTTAGGGTATCCGGCATTTGTAGATTTAAGCGTATATCCAGAGAGTTGATACGCCTTATCCGCATCAATAATAAGGACATTAGTAGGATCGCCATCGGCATTTGCATAACCTGACCCGAGGTCATTATCAAATGCCTCATTAAGTGCCCAGGTACTGCCGAACACACTTTCTGTCGATATGGTAAAGCCATTTTGAGTAATCGATGTTGCCGTACCTGATGCGGTATTTGTTTCAGGAATTATGTCGACTGTCTGTTGCGCGACATCAACACTATCTACGCCTCCATCGGCGAGCGTTTCGACTTTAACCCAAACATCGACGATGTCTTGTGTTTCGGCGGCGACGCTGCTTGAGATGCTATCGAGCACACCGCTGGTGGCGAGCGACGAGTTGATCGCCGCAACATTGGCATCAGTGACACCTGTGACACCGATTGCGGTGTAATCATCGGCTGTAGGTACCGGTGTCGCACTGCTGTTGTCCGCTGCGCCGTACGCCTGGATTGTGTTCGCCGCCTTCGCTGTATCGTCAATCAGCGTTTTCAGTGCAGTGAAATCTAGGATATCTGAGTGTTCATCTGCTGTATTGGCAATTGCCAGACGGATTGAGTCTAGGTTAACCGCGCTGATCTCGGCATTGGCCAAGTCTTCACTGCCCGCCGCTGGCACATCAAAACCTAGGTTCTCGAGATCTGTTAATGTCAGTGTGGTGGCGGTCGCGTTATCGATACCGTCAACATCAGCGGTCTCTGACAGTGCCAGAATTGTGGTTAGCGCGTTAGCCTGATCCTGCAGATCATTCACATCATCGATAAGCGTGCTTTCGCCCTTCGCTTTGATGTAGCTGTTTAACAGCGCAACTTCGTCAGCTGTTGTGACGCCTGTTACACCTATATTCGCGTAATCCGACGCTTGTGCGTCGATCAACGTATCTGTCGCCATGCTGAGGATCAGCTGGTAGCTATCGACCATCTGCTGAACAGACTCATATGTTGTCAGATCAGCAGCAGCGATACTGGCAAGCTTGAGCACGGAGTTGATCGCAGCCAACTCGGTCAGATTTTCAACACCCATCGCTTCAAAGGTATTAACCGCGGCAATGTCGGTGTTGTTATCCGCCGCATCCTGAATAGCGATCAATGCATTGACCGCACCGTGAACCAGAGTTTGCAGTGCGGAGTAGCTAGCAAGCGCTGAGAAGTCATCGCTAATCGCCAGGTTAATGAGTACCTGCTGAATTGCAGTCAGATTAGCGTCATTAACTGCCGGCGTTGCACTATTGCTGTCAGCGTTATCGAGATCGAAGCCCAGTGTACCGAGCTCGGCCTTAGTGATCTTCGGTGTGCCGCCCTGCGCGGTGCGCAGTGCAGCCTCAACAGCATCCATCAACGCTTGCACCTTGCTGATGCGATCCGCGTCAGCGAAGTCGGTGTCGAGCAAGCCGTTTAGAATGGCGATTTTAGCCGTCTGAGCAGCAGGCTCAGGTGATGTTGTAGTATCCAGCCCCTGAACACCCATAGCAACCAGCTGTGCCGCGGTAACTGCTTCACCACCTGCGTTGCCTGCTGTGCCGTCTGCAAGTGCATCAACGGTTTTAACGGCATCCACAACAGCAGAAATACCGCTGTAGTTCGATACAGCAGCGCCATCGACTGCGACGGTATCCAGTGCATCGTTCAGTGCCGCCACATCGACCAGATCAGCGCTTGCGATACCCACTGCTTTATAATCTGTAGCTGAAAGATTTACCGATGCACTGTCCGCGTCCGCGTTAGAGCGCAACGTAAACATCGCTGCAAGGCCTGCATTAACAATCTTCTGAATGCCCGCAGAGGTGGTAGCAGATCCATCAACCGCCGCTTCGTTTACAATCAGCAGCGCATTGACCATAGCCACATCGTTTGCACTCAGACCCGTAATACCGGCATCAACAAAATGGTCTAGTTCCGGTGCGGCAGTGCCAGCAACTTCATTGGCGTACTCAGCGATGCGCGTCAGCGCGGCGGTGTAACGTTGGACACCGGCGTCAACGGCGATCTTCGCGCTTGCATAGTCACTCACGCCCTGCTCTGGGTTAGTCACTAAGTTATTTACCGCTGAAAGTGTCAGCTCGCTAACGGCAGTTAGGCCAGCCAGTTTGTAGTCCAGTACTGTCGGTTTAGCTGCCGTGTTATCAGCTGCGTAAGCCAATACTTTCTGCAGGGATGTCGCTTGCGTGGTCACCGCAGCATCAAGCAGTGTCTGTACTTCTGCCGTCTCATCCGCCTGGTCTGACGAGCGTGACTCCAAAGCATCGTTGGCCGCATAGAGATTACTCGCATCGATACCTGTGGCGCCCGAGTTTGCGTAGTCACCTTCAACAGGCTGCTCGGTACGTAACTCAGCAACCGCTGTGCGTGCACCTTCAACTTTGAATGTAATCAGCAAGTTGCCGCCAGATACCGCAACAGTAAATGGAGAGAGGGTGTAGCGCGCGTCGTTCACGAGCGCTGCAGCAAGCTCTTCAACCGACGGATCCGCGTCCAAGACTCCTGACTCAAGTGTGACTGTGTCCAGACGCAGGGTGTAACCTGCGCCGGCGTTCAACGTGCCAGCGTCAATCAGTTGCTGCTCTGCAGTACTGCTATCACCATTGACCGAAACGGTTGCTGTGGCTAGTGGCTCCGCGTAGTTAGAGATCTTCTGCAGCGCAGCCTGTTGCGCTGCGATGCCGTTATCAACGACCGATTGAATGTTAGCAACGGTATCGGTCTCGCCATCGTTAGAGCCCAGCACGATGCGGTTAACCGCAACGAGGTTATTTGTTGCAACACCCTGAATACCGGCGGCGATGTAATCGTCAACAGACGGTTCAGTCTGCCCGGCGCCCAAATCTTCAACGCCCGTGCCCTGGTTATAGGTTTCGATCAGCGCAATCGCGGTATCAGCCAGACCGACTTTAGCCTGGATGTCAGCCACAGAATCTTTTGCTGCCGCATCGCTTTCAAGGCGAAGCTGCGCGTTAACTGCTAGTAGATTATCTGCAGTGATATCGACAACGCCCACCGCTGCATAGGCTGCCAGCTGTGCTGTTGCATCCAGTGTCAGCAGGTCAGTCTGCGGTGCGATATCGGTATTGATGTAAGCCAATGCATCATTAGCCGCGGTAACGATGGCTTGAATCTCGTCCGCTGAATCTTTAAGTGTTACATCAGTGACCAGACGCATCTGCGCGTTAACGGCAAGCAGGTTGTCGATGCTGACACCTGAGATACCCACCGCTTCGTACGCTGCAATCTGATCGGCCGCATTCATGCTGTCAAAACCGATCTGCGGTGCAACTGTATTCACCAGATAATCGAGCGCATTCTCCGCCTGCTCGACCAGATACTGGATCTCGGCGACCGCATCTTTGTTTGTCGCAGCGGCTGCGCGCACCTGGGCGTTAGCCGCAAGAACATTGGAGGTCGTAACGCCTTGAATACCCGCTGCTTCATAGGCCGCAACCTGATCAGTGGCACTGGTTGTCGTAAAGTTTGTGTTTGTCGCAATGGTTGAAGCGATCAGTGCAATCGCGTCGTTGGCATCGGTTACCAGAGCCTGCAGCTCTGCAACGCCATCTTTGAGCGTCGCATCGGTGACGAGACGAATCTGGGCATTTACGGCCAGCAGGTTCTCTTCGTTAACACCCTGAATACCCGCTGCGCTGTATGCTTCGATTTGCGTTGCAGCATCAATTGTTTCAATAGAAGTCAGCGGTGTAATGTCACTTATAATATAAGTTAACGCGTTATTCGCGGCATCAACTAGACCGGCAATTTCTGCCACCGAGTCTGCTGCTAGTTCTCCCGCTCGCACCACTTGAGCATTAACTGCCAATAAATTATCGTCAGTTACATTGAGTACACCTACTGCTTCGTAATCGTTGATCGAAAGTGCGTCATCACCTTCAGTGTGCGCTTCAATTTTCGCAAGCGCGGCATTAGCGGCTGTGACCGTTGCTTGAACTTCAGCAACCGTCGCTTTGTTCTCTGTAGCACGCATCTGAGCGTTGACCGCTAGAAGATTATCGGTCGTAACATTTAGAACACCCGCGGCAGCGTAAGCACCTAGCTGTTCTATTTCAGTTATGGTGTCGAATGTGGTTTCAGCTGCGACAGTTGTTAAATAAATAAGCGCTTCGTCTGCCAATGTCACAAAATTTTGTAATTCGCTTACACTATCTTTGTCAGCAATGTCACCCACCAAGCGCACCTGTGCATTCACAGCAAGGATATTACCCTCCGTGACATTC
>Ga0233438_10001913_pt1 | contig 21716 bp, 18 predicted proteins | sample SI_123_September_FD_182720 | JGI IMG/M metagenome (GOLD analysis project Ga0233438, IMG submission 182720) | Seawater microbial communities from Saanich Inlet, British Columbia, Canada - SI_123_September2016_10_MG | ecosystem: Environmental > Aquatic > Marine > Inlet | place: Canada: British...
ACCACCGATGGTAGAGACTCCCCCTGAGATAGGTGGACTCAATGCAACACGCAGGTTTGTGCCGACAACTACATGATCAAGGGCTTTCCAAGTTGCCCCCGCTACGGTGGTTGTGTCAGGCTCATCACCAGCATTGAGAACCAAGACGTCATCGATCGAATACTGGCTCACCTTGAGAGAAAGGACCAGAACACCCCCGCCCTGACACACCGGACACCACCGACCAGAGCACCACCTGAAACATTGGCTCTTTTCGCTGGGAAGGATTCCAGCTCAACAGCATGCAATCAGCAGGGACGCCGGTGAGGAATTCGTTGGTGTAGCGTTGTTCGTGCTGAGTTTCGCAGGTGAGCGAGAAAGATCTACCAGAGTAGCAATACCAGCACTAACCACAGGCACCGCGCGAGCCATCTTCCGCCGTTTCAGGTTCCGCGACTATTCTTTGGGCAATCAGATACTCTCGAGACCCCTTTTATACTTCTTATACTTATTGATAGAGAAGCACGCGATCGAGTTGGGCACGTTGGAAATCAGCGGGCGAGGCGGAGGTCTGTCGAGCGAAGCGAAGACTCAAACTCCCGCCGCCTCCACCAATTTGAAGTAACACAAGGTCACCTGAAGTAATAAGTGCATTCATCAGTAGATTTTGAAACAAAGGTTAAAGCGAGCCTTACGTCTCCCTTTTTTTCATTATTTTTCCCGTTATCGTCCACTAAACAATGAGCACAGCCGAGACTTCTTCAAAAAATTAGTGCTACTGTTTCACTAGGGCTTCCATATCAACAATATTGTTGACACAATGGTCATCCCGCTTCTGGTCGAGCACATAACAACCAAAGGAGACAATGCATGGAAACTACCAGTAACCAACCGATGAGCCAATCTCATAACGTCTATGCATCTGCCAAAGTAAGAAGCTATTTTCTCGGGATGATGACGCTTACCTATGCGCTAAACCTCTTTGATAGACAGCTGCTTTCCATGCTTCAAGAATCGGTTAAAGCCGAACTATTACTTTCGGACACTCAGCTTGGCCTTCTCACGGGTACCGCGTTCGCATTTTTCTACGTTATCGCCGGGGTATGGATTGCGCGCTGGGCGGATACCGGTAACAGACGGACAATCATCTCCCTAGCGGTCGGTCTATGGAGCTTAATGACGGCACTGAGCGGCTTAGCGACTAACTACATCCAGCTGTTTTTGGTTCGGATGGGAGTGGGACTTGGTGAAGCCGGTGGTAGCCCGCCAGCACATTCAATGATCTCTGACGTATTCCCAAAAGAGCAACGCGCCACGGCAATGGCTACGTATTCAGTTGGCGTCAACATTGGAATTATGGCCGGTTTTCTCTTAGGGGGGATTCTCAATGAGTATTTAGGCTGGAGAGCCACTTTCATGGTTGTTGGTATACCTGGAGTTCTCCTAGCACTAATCATCAGACTGACCATTGCCGAACCCACTCGGGGATGGTCCGACAACACAAACGTCTCAAGTGACAGTATCCCGCTGACGACTGTTTTCGCCTCACTCTGGAATCAAACTGCTTTTCGTCATCTATCCATCGCCGGCGGACTTACCGCATTGGTGGGCTATGGAACCATGAACTGGTCCGCGCCCTTTTTTATTCGCCAATTTGGTATGGGTACCGCAGAACTCGGTGTCTGGCTTGCCATGGGCAGCGGTCTGTGCGGTGGTATCGGTACGTTTCTAGCGGGGTATTACTGTGACCGATTGAGCGTTCGCGACACGCGCTGGAATCAATGGCTGCCCGGCATCACCGCTATTGTGTCCTCCTTGTGCATGGTCTTCATCTTAACGCGGGAGGACCCCTATATTGCACTAAGCGCAAACCTGCTGATGGGCGGCCTCATTACCTGCTACATCGGCCCAAGCATCGCTACGCTGCATGGCATGGTGGACCCGAGAATGCGGGCAATGGCTTCAGCTACCTTCTATCTACTGATTAATGTTATTGGCCTCGGAATTGGCCCAACGCTGATTGGAGGCATCAGTGACGCACTAGCTCCTGAACTGGGAAGTGGCTCGCTACGATCTGCCATGCTAATCGTCATACCTGCTGCAGGTATATGGTCCGCGATCCACTTTTTTCTGGCCGCAAAGTGTTTGCAGCAGAGTACGCTGCAGGACAACGGATGACAGCACATTAAATCGATCAATAAGCCCTAAAGCATCAAACCGAAGACGGCATACTAAAGAGCGTACCGCCTAAAATAGACCCTAATTGACGCCATCTAGCCTGCATCAGGGTGGCCGAATAAGTATTACTCGCTATCGTGATTCACTCAGGCGATTTCGAAGAGAGCAGCAGCGCCCATGCCGCCACCAACACACATACTCACCACAACATAGCGCGCGCCTCGACGCTTACCTTCGATCAAAATATGGCCAGTGGTCCGCGAGCCTGTCATACCGTAGGGATGCCCTATCGAAATGGCGCCACCGTTAACATTGTATTTTTCAGGATCGATACCCAGCGTATCCCGGCAATAGAGACATTGAACTGCAAACGCCTCGTTTAACTCCCAAAGATCAATATCGTTAACCTTTAAACCGTGATTTTTGAGGAGCTTAGGTATAGCGTAAACTGGGCCAATACCCATCTCTTCCGGCTCATTACCCACCACCATCATGCCGCGATAAATCCCCAATGGCTCAATATTCCGCTGCGACGCCAGCTTGGCGTCCATCAGGACACATGCAGAAGCACCATCTGACAGTTGAGACGCATTGCCTGCGGTAATGGTGCCTCCTTCAATTACGGGCTTAAGCACTTGCAGATCTTCAAGAGTAGTACTCGGTCTGTTACCTTCATCTTGCTCCAGCGTTGTCTGGACAAAACTGGTGGTATTAGTGGCTTTATCGTGCACCAACTGAGTAGCGGTAATGGGAACAATCTCCCCATCAAACAAGCCGGCTTGCTGTGCCTTCGCTACCTTTTGCTGCGACTCCAGTCCATACGCGTCCATTTGCTCTCTAGTGATTCCGTATTTGGTGGCAACATATTCGGCTGTCTGCAACATCGGCATGTAGGCATGTTCCTGAGCCGCGACCACATATTCATCCTGCTGCCGCTGCGCCCACTCAAAATAGGGCCCTTGTACTGAAGAAATGTTATCTTGCCCACCAGCCACCACAACCGAAAAACCATCCGCCATGATCTGCTTGGCTGCTATGGAGATAGCCATTAAACCTGAAGAGCACTGTCTATCGATAGTTTGCCCCGCGCAGGTAGCTGGCAAGCCAGCAGCGAGTGCAGACAATCGCGCCACGTTCATCCCTGCTGTTCCAGCATTGAGCACCGAGCCCAAGACGACATCCTCAATCTCACCCCGCTCAACGCCAGCCCTTGCTACCGCATGAGATATTGCGTGAGCCGCCATGGTTGGCGATTTGATATTATTGAGACTACCTTTGAACGCTCTGCCAATTGGCGTGCGTGCCGTTGATACAATGACCGCTTCTCTCATGAGATTACTCCAATAGAAAAATGTGTTGCGCTGTAATTGCCACTCGTGTGAATTGGCGTAATAACGCCTAGCCGTAGAGTCGGCGCAATTGGGTTTTTAAAACTTTGCCCGTGGCGTTGCGGGGCAACTCGCCTAGAAATTCAACGGAATTTGGACATTTATAGTGAGCCAGACGCTCACGAGCAAAACCTATAATCTCGCTGGCATCTGGAACCTCGGTTCCTGCAGGTACAATCACTGCTTTCACGGTTTCGCCCCATTTTTCATCGGGAACACCGATCACAGCAACGTCGAAAACACACGGATGATCAGCCAGGACGTTTTCTACTTCCGCCGGGTAAACGTTCTCGCCGCCGCTGATGATCATGTCCTTAATACGATCTTTGAGAAACACAAAGCCGTCCTCATCCAGGACTGCACCATCGCCGGTACGTAACCAGCCCCCACCCGGCATCGCCAATTGGGTTTCAGCTGGATTATTAAAATAGCCCAAGGTGTTGGCCTCAGACTTAATCCAAATTTCACCAACGCTTCCAAGCGGAGCAGTTTCGCGGGTCTCCGGATTCCTTAATGCGATCGTCACCCACGGAAGTGGTCGCCCAACTGACTGTAAACGCCTCGCGCCCGCACCGGTCCAGTCGTGCTCCTCGGGGAACAGAGCCGTTACTGTGCCGGACGTTTCGGTCATACCATAAACACCCAGAAATCCACACCCCAGAACCTCGCTCGCCCTGCGCAGCAAGACTTCCGTCATTGGAGCGGCACCATAGGAGAGGATTTCCAAGCTCGATAAGTCGCGCTGATCTTGTTCCTGGGCCTCCACCAATCGCTGAATGACCGCCGGCACAAAAAACGTATGGGTCACACGCTCACGCTCAATGAGCTCAAGAATGTTGCGTGGATCCGCATCGCGCATCAAAACCGTTCGCCCACCCAAGGTCATTAACGCCGAACCAGTTGCCACACCGCCAATGTGGAACAGCGGCGAACCCAACAAATATATCGAGTTCTCATTCATACGGTACAAGTCAGTGGCCATTGGCTTGATGTAAGAAAAGTTTGTATTGCTGAGTGTTATGCCTTTGGCGCGACCAGTCGTCCCTGAGCTGTACAGAATAAGCATTGGATCGTTGGGTTTTCCAGGCACATAAATTGGATCCGCGCTGACATTCGCAAGCTCGTCCTCGTAGACAGAGCCAAGTGTAATGACACGCTCTAAAACATGCCGAGCGCTCGAATGGTCCAACGTAACCTGGCAATCCTGGTCAGCGACCACGATTTTCGGTTGCGCATCATCGATGATTGCAGACAGCTCAAGCGCACTAAGTCGAAAATTCAAACCCACCGCTATCGCCCCGATTTTATTGCAAGCAAATAACCCCTCATGAAATTCTGGCGTGTTCTTCATGAGTAGACCAACTCGATCTCCCGCCAGCACACCACTTTGCTGTAAAACCACAGCTAGCTGCTCACTGCGCTCATGCAGTGATCCCCATGTCACATTACGCTCACCATAGGTAATCGCCGTAGCGCTTGGCTGAATCTTTGACTGCGCAACAACGATATCGGCGAAAATAAATGACATATACCTCCCAACAAAAACTAGCCAGTGCGCACTAAATGCAAGTTCGCTTACGTTATGCAGAGAAATAATCTCAAATAATGAAATTTTTGTCAACGCATTTGTTGACTAACTTTTATCGCACTGTTATATTCCGATCGTCAATGGGGCAAGAAGCAAGTAAGCGCGGCGTACTGAGTATGGATTTAGAGGTAGAACAATTGGGCGGAGTGCTGGTGATTGCCATCAACCGCCCTGCTCAACGCAATTCGATCACACGCGCAGTGTCACTCGCCGTTGCGGACGCATTGGATCGCCTAGATGAAGATGACGCATTGCATGTTGGCATTCTCACCGGTCGCGGAGGCTACTTTTGTGCCGGCATGGACCTTAAAGCGTTCTTATCAGGCCAGCGACCCGAGTTAGATAATCGCGGCTTTGGCGGCCTCACCGAACGCACTCCGAAAAAACCGCTAATCGCTGCTGTAGAGGGTTTTGCATTGGCCGGTGGATTTGAACTCGCCCTCGCCTGCGACCTAATTGTCGCAGCAGAAGGTGCAACATTTGGCTTACCCGAAGTTAAACGCGGTTTAGTCGCAGGATCAGGCGGACTGGTGAGATTACCTCAGCGAATCCCGCGAACTATCGCACTGCAGTATTCACTCACTGGCGAGTCAATGGATGCGGTAACGGCCCGCCACTGGGGGCTGGTAAACGAGATTTGTCCAGACGGGGAAGCTCTGGCCTGCGCAATCAAACTCGCAGAGCGAATTGCGGTTAATGCGCCTCTCGCGGTCAGCATGAGCAAGCGCATTATTGAAGAGTCCAGGGAGTGGTCGCCTGAAGAAGTTTGGGAGAAACAGAGGCCCCTTGTTGACTCGATCATTGCAAGCGCAGATGCCACAGAAGGTTCCATCGCATTTACTGAAAAAAGACCCCCAGTTTGGAGGGCTCGATGAAGTACACCCTCACACCTTATTCCTGCAACTCGGATGTCGATAAATGCTCATGAACGACATTGCGGTAGTTGGAGGCGGCACTATGGGTACAGGTATTGCCTACGTCGCGGCGCAAGCCGGTTGTCATGTCACGGTTGTCGAGCCCAATGAACGCACCGCTGAATCTATGCAGGGCTCACTGAGTGACGCTGCGAAAAACGGGTTAGCGCGAGGGCGCCTCGATAGAGAAAGTGCGACTGCGTTACTCAAGCGCATTGATCACGTTTACGACGTGGGCGATATCGCACTTGGGATGGACCTCGTCATTGAGACCGTGCCAGAACGAGTCGATACCAAACTAGATGTGTTGCGCAAAATCGCAAAGCGCCAGCCATCGTTCATCGCCACTAACACGAGCGCGCTGTCCATAGACGAGCTGAGCGAGGCCGTCGCTCATCCTGATCGATTTCTGGGGATGCACTTTTTTAATCCGGTTTGGTCCATAAAGCTGGTAGAAATTGTGGTCGGAGCAAAAACTAGTAACGAGACACTCGCTAACGCCACGTCATTTACTGAGCAAATTGGGCGACAAACTCTCGTAGTCAAAAACATACCGGGTTTCGCCACGAGCCGCCTAGATCTCATTGCCAGCCTTGAGGCCATGCGGATGCTCGAACACGGCATTGCTAGCGCTGAAGATATTGATCGGGCTGCAGTTGTCGCCTACGGGCACCCCATCGGTCCGTTAAGACTCAGCGACATCGTCGGCCTGGATGTGCGACTGGATATCGCCCGCGTGCTCGAGCGAGCCCATGGAGAGAGGTATACGCCACCCAAATTACTTATCGACATGGTTGAACGGGGCGTGCTTGGACGAAAAACCGGACAAGGCTTTTTCGAGTGGAGCGACTCAAACTAAAGCCAACCAAGAGTTTGATTTTATGATGTTGCAAACCTGCCAAAGCGCTGCCATTGCGACGTCGGAAACACGGGAGTTTAAGGAGTTTAAATAGTGCAACCCAAAATTTTTAATACCGGACTAGTCGACACTGCAGAGCATCATGATGAGCTACGCAAGAGTGTGGCGCGGCTTGTAAGTGGCTACGGCCGAAAATACTTCCAAGATGTTGTTGCTCGCAACGAACAGCCTACTGAACTGTGGGAAGAGCTAGGTGCCGCAGGATTCTTGGGCGCGCACATACCTGAGAGTTACGGTGGAAGCGGTGGCGGCCTGGCCGAGCTATACATTGTCATCGAGGAAACAGCAGCACAGGGCTGCCCAATGCTATCGCTTGTCATTTCGTCCATTTGTGCCCCCATTATCGAGCAGTACGGGACCGAAGCCATGAAAAAAGAGTGGCTTACAGGCATGGCAGATGGCAGCAAGCGGATAGCTTTTGCGATCACGGAACCTGATGCCGGATCAAACACTCACAACATTAAGACCACTGCACGTCGCGATGGTGATGGCTGGATACTGCAGGGCGCGAAATATTGGACATCCGCAATAGACGAGTCAGACGCAGTAATGGTTGTTGCGCAGGACGCAGATCTCTCGACGGGCGAGCGCTCATCGCTATCTTTGTTTATGGTCCCTACCAACACCCCGGGCGTTAGCTGGCAGCCTATTGAATGTGCGGTGAAAGCTGCCGACAAGCAGTTTATGTCCTTTTATGACGACGTTAGGCTTCCCCATGAAGCAATTGTTGGCGAGCCCGGCAAGGGACTCAAGCAAGTCTTTGTGGGGCTCAATCCCGAGCGTGTCGCAGCCGCCGCTATCAATAATGGTATTTCCCGTTTCGCACTAGAGAAAGGCACTAGCTACGCCAACGATCGCAGCGTCTGGAATCAGCAACCCATTGGCGCACACCAAGGAGTCGCGCATCCATTGGCCGAGGCCTACGTAGGCGTACAATCCGCTCGTCTAATGGCCATGCGCGCCGCAGATCTTTTTGACCGGGGAGAAGACTCGGCGGAAGCCGCCAACATGGCAAAGTTCTGTGCTGCAGAAACCTCACTGAAGGCCTTAGATCAAGCCATTCAGGTCCATGGAGGAAACGGCCTCGCTCTGGAGTATGGCCTCGCCGATCTGTGGTTTATCGCTCGATTGCATAAAACAGCGCCTGTGAGTCGGGAAATGATTTTGAATCACATAGCACAACATAGTTTGGGACTCCCCAAAAGCTACTAATCACACTGCTAACTGACAGCCCAAGGGAGCACCACCTTGACTTGCACACCCGTCAACCCGCCAACTCACGAATCGGGGCTTCACCCGCTGGCGCAACTTTTACGCGGTTTCGCCATAGATTTTTTGACCGCGCACAACAACGCAGTTATAGAGCGCATCATGGCACCAGGCTACTGCCTCAATATTGGCGGTGTCGTATTTGATGGTCGCGACGATAAATATCTTCCCGCAACCGCTGCCCAACTCGATCAGTTTCCGGGGCTGAACGTCACTGTGCATGACGTTGTCATTGGAGAGAACGCGATAGCAATGTGCTTTACCGAGCACGGCTCATCAATTCAGGACGAAGGGCGCCGGGCCGCATGGAGCGGTATAACCTTCTTTTTCACAGACGGCGAGCGATTTATTACCGGCTGGGCTGAGGAAGAATATATCGCGAGAAAACGACAACTAACTTTAGGCCAATGCGAGGCGATCGAGCCACCCCACATTGCACCATGGGATATACAAGCGCGAGCGAAAAATCCAGAAAACGAGGCGATCGTCCGACAATGGATTGCGCAAATCCATCCATTAAAAGATATCCCGAACAACAACCGATTATCGCCGCTAGACCCTGACCCCGAAGGACTGGTGGACATCCGAGGCTTCGAGGTAAATGCAATATTTTCAGCAGGAGACAGGGTAGTGGTTCACGCCCAGTATCACGGCATTTACGCCGGCGGTTTTGGCGACCTATCTCCGCTATTAATTGGGTGCCAAGCTGTACTCCGCCTTGCCGCTATAGTCACCATCGTGGACGGCGAAATCGTAGCGGCTCGAATTACCACTGACAGATTAGGCCTGAGTCGTGCCCTGAGGGGAATGACTTAAGATCACTTCCTTTTTTTAACGGCGACCTTACGCTCGCTGATTGCTACCGTCGCCTTCTTTTTCTGCACACTAACCTTAGCAGGCGCATTTTCAGCAGATAGGAGTTTTTTCTTGGCAACAGCCTTTCTGCCTTTGGCCGGGCTCTTCGCGGGACCACTGCCTGCCCCAACAGATCCATTTCCGGCTGTTGAAGCCATCATCCCAGCTAGCGATCCCGATTGCAGACCCGCTGTAACCAGATCGGCAAACATGTCGCCTATTTGCTCGGAAGGCACCTTTGTCTTTCCCGGCAAGAACCAGCGATTAGTCCAGTTGAGCATACCAACAATACCGAATCCTACTATCCGTGCTGGCCCGATATTCCTAAAACTACCATCGCGATAGCCCTCTTCTATGATCGCAGTTACCGCCTCGTCATAATCGTGGTTGATCTTCTTCATTTGTTTAGCCCATGCAGATCGCTTGTCAGAGACATGGTTTAGGTCTTCGCGGATATAGATATAGAGCAATGGGTAGGTTTCGGTATACGACGCCATTAACTCTCGAATCAACGTTCGTAATTTTTCACTCGGAGCGGCATCGCTTTGCTGCACCGCTTTCGCTTTCGCTACGTTATCAACCGAAGCCTCTCTGATAACCTCATCAAATAGATCATCTTTTGACGATATGTAATAGTAAATTGACGCCCGATCAATTTGAAGTTCCTCAGCAACCGCACTAATCGTGGTTCCCCGAAAACCCTTCTCATTGAATACCCGTGCAGCCGCTATCGTTATCTCCTCTCGACGTCGCTGATAGGTATCCGATGACTCGGGTTTAGCCTTCGCGGCCGCACGCCTTTTTCCGATATTGCTTGAGTCCTTTTTCACTCTACCACCCTAGAATCCCATTAGCGTTCCTGTATTCGCCCGCACTTTAGCAGGCCTACCGCTTTGTTTCACTTTCAGTATGTACTGAGACAATCAGCAACCCTCGTCAAAAGCCCGACGTCGACCTGAGCGCAAATAAACCACGCGTCGATCGATCAGTTGAACTATAAGTCAGCGCTATTTTTTTTGTCATCATAGTTGTTGACATTTTTTATATCACCAGTAATATCAACATGACCGTTGATATTGTCCAGTAAGGTCTCACAACTACCTACAAAAATGCAGGAGCATATAATAATGAAGAATTCTGTGGTTAAAGTATTACACAGCGCCGTGATCTGCGCGGTGGGCCTAACTGGTAGCAACGTAGGATATGCTCAGGGCGACACGACTGTCTTAGCCCTTGAGGAAGTGGTCGTTGTTGCACGAAAACGAACGGAGAACCTACAAGAAGTCCCAGTCTCAATCACGGCACTCACCGGCGAGCAGCTCAAAAATCAAGGTGTCTTCAATACCTCTGATCTCAACAACTCCATGCCCAACTTAAACGTGAGCTCATCATACGGGGAAACACAGCCAAATTTCACTATTCGCGGCATTGGTGTGGGTACTGAATATAATTCCAACGCAGCGTCACCCAATGGTATCTATGTCGATGACGTTTATCAGGCGTTTCGCGCCAGCCACGGCCAGCAGCTTTATGATCTGGCTCAAATTGAAGTCCTACGTGGCCCGCAGGGAACGCTCTATGGCCGAAACACAACTGGCGGTGCGATTAACTTCACCACGATGCAACCACAGTTTGGTGAAACACAAGGCTATATCACAGCTGGATACGGCAACTACAACCGCTTCGAAACTACTGGCGCCATCGATTTCACTCCCTCAGAAAATTTGGGGATTCGAATTGCCGGCACCTACACCGAGCGTGATGCCTATATCGAAAACCGTTTGCCCACCGGTCCAGTGCAGGTCAACCCAAATTTACCAGGCCCATCATATGGATACACAACAGACGCGCGTGATGCTGGGGGCGGCGACACCTTTGCGGTGCGATTTAATGCGCATTTAGACCTAGACCGTCTCAATGTGCGATTTAAAGCGTATATGAGCGAAGCGAGTGGCGACCAGGACAGCCCTCAGAATCAAGGTGAAGGTGGCTTCATCGCGGTTTCGCGTGGGGCCTTTGGCGGGCTATACGGCATAGGATTAGACGACTATTTACCGCCCGCATATCCCGGTGATCGCGTTAATGATCTAGAGATCGAGGCCGATACTATCGGTGGCGCTAAAGTTGAGTCCGACGGCGTCGTGTTAAACGTTTCTTACGATATTTCAGACTCGATCACACTGACATCGATAACTGGATTTGATAACAGCTACTACGGACTTCTGCCCAACATCGATTGTGACGGCACCCCGTTTTACGTTTGCGCAATCGGTTATGAATCTGACATGGAATCGTTTAACCAAGATCTCCGTGTAAATTTTACGAGCGACCGCCTAAGTCTGATCGTGGGCTTGTATTATGGGGAAGATGAAATAGTCACTAACAACCGACCTAACTTTTTTGGATTCTTAAGTGACACCAATGCCGCATTAGGTGCGCCGACCACTTACTTTAATCCGGGTGGTGCCCTTGGTCTAGGATTACCGACACCGTTTCGCGCAACACAGGATTATACCCAAGAGCGAGAGTCTTTGGCGATCTACGGGGAAGCGACCTACGATGTTACCGACAAGCTGTCACTGACAGTGGGCTTGCGCAGTACGCAGGATGATTTTGCCTACGTCGATGCACTAACCACCTTCTTTGACGATGCGGGCGCCGCGCGCGCCTACTTTGTTTCTGATTATCTACCCGGCGTGGCGAATGGGTTCTATTTATTAGACGAAGCTTGCTCAGCTGACGGCACGACTTGCGTCCCAGCCAGCACCGGTACGGCAGGACCACTCAACCAATCAGATGACTCTAATCAAACAACTGGCCGAGTGATCGTAGACTATAAGGTAAGTGATGACGTCATGTTGTTCGCAAGTTATAGCAAAGGATATCGCGGCGGTACCTATAACGGTTTAGCCTTCCAAAGTGCAGCGCAGGTTTACTTCGTCGAGCCAGAGGTAGTGGATGTGTTTGAAGCAGGCTTTAAAGGTCGGTTCATGAATGACCGTATCCAATTAAATGCTACGGCCTTCTACTACGATTATGAAGGCCAACAACAACAAGTCATCGATCCCAACTCTACAACCTTCTTAATTAATCTAGACGGCGAAATGATGGGTATGGAAGCAGAACTGACCTTTCTCGCTAGCGAAAATCTTCAGTTCAATCTCGGCATTGGCATTCTCGATTCCGAGTTTAAAGACGGCAACTGCGAAGGCGCCACCCAAACTGGTGCACTCCCACAAGACGGTAACTGCATCTTCACTGCTGCGGGCATAATAGACGTAGGCGGTAACCCGTTCCCTTACGCTGCAGAAGAGTCGGCAAACTTAGGCATGGACTGGGATGTTGGACTCTTCGCCGGTGGCGACGTCCGCTTGCATATTGATGCCGCCTACTCCGGTCATTACCACTACGATACTTTCGGTAACTACAGTGGCGATGCCGCACCTCTCGGACTGGGACCTATCAAGGACGGCAGTGCGAGCTTCTGGACCAGCAATGCACGCATCACCTGGGAGAAAGATGCCTTCGCGGTCGCTGTCTGGGGCAAAAACCTGACCGATGAGACCTACTATCCAAATGGAATCAACGTAGAAGGCAGCTATAACAGTACCTTTTTGGTTCGAGCAGCGCCTCTGACCTACGGCGCCGAACTTCGCTATAGCTTCTAATCTGCCCGACTGGAGTAAAAATGGCGCGCCCATGCAAAGTGCTGTGGTCGCGCCATCCTTCGTTGCGGCCGTACTAAAGAGCCTTACTATGACCAGAAAATCACGTCACCATCTAATTGTCCTCGGAATCTGCTCAACATTGATGTGCTGTTCCACAAGTGAAGATTTATCAGTTGCCTCAGGGCCAGAACTTCCAACCCCAACAATTAATGAATGGCGGGTTCATGGCGGGACTTCCCTTGAGCAACGCTACAGTCCATTAAGTCATATCAACAAAAATACCGTGTCGCGGCTTGGATCCGCTTGGCATTATCAATTCGACGATGCGCGAGGCCTCGAAGCCACGCCGCTGGTAATTGACGGCGTACTCTACACAACGGGCACATGGTCGAAGGTTTATGCATTTGACGCCCGCACAGGGGAATTAAAGTGGCAATACGACCCCAAGGTGTCAGGAAGCACCGCCTTTAAGGCTTGCTGCGATGTGGTAAATCGCGGCGTCGCCCAACATGAAGGACGAATTTTTATAGGCACCCTCGACGGGCGACTGGAAGCTCTCAACGCAGAATCAGGAAAACTAGAATGGTCTACAGTCACCGTTGACCAGTCTCTCCCATATACGATTACCGGCGCGCCGCGCGTGATAAACGAACAAGTTATTATCGGAAATGGTGGCGCTGAGAACGGCGTGCGTGGCTATGTAAGCGCGTATTCAGTAACCAGTGGCGAACTAAAGTGGCGCTTTTATACGGTCCCCACCTTGGCCGAAAAAGGTTTTGACGGCGCAATTTCAGACAGCGTGCTCACTATGATGCGCGAGACTTGGCAAGGAAACTTCGATTTTCTGGGTGGCGGCGGCACGGTATGGGACGCCATTGTTCACGATCAAGCCCTGGGGCAAATCATTATCGGCGTTGGCAATGGATCTCCTTGGGATCATAAACTGCGCTCCGAGGGTGTTGGCGATAATTTATTCTTATCGTCCATCGTAGCGCTTGATGACAAGACCGGAGAATACTTGTGGCACTATCAAGGCACCCCTGGCGACACATGGGACTTTACGCAAACACAGCCAATCATTCTGGCGGATCTCACTATTGATGAAGAACCACGCCAAGTACTGATGCAAGTACCCAAAAACGGCTTTTTTTATGTCATCGATCGAACAGATGGCACCCTCATCTCAGCAGAGGGAATCGTGCCCCAAACCTGGACCAGTGGCATTGATATGACTACTGGACGCCCTATAGAAACAGAAGGAGCGCGCTACGAGGATAGGCCCTTCGTGGGCTCACCCGGCGGTATTGGAGCCCACAACTGGCATCCAATGGCTTTTAGTCAAGACACGGGTTTGGTTTATATTCCCGCGCAAATTGCGGCCTTTGTTTATCAAAGCTTTATCGGTTTCAGCGCGAGCGAGGGTGCGCCTAACTGGGGAGTGGACTATCTTGCCAACGCATTGCCGAGCGAAGAAGAGACAGTACTTAAGCAAATCAGTGAGACTCTCAAAGGCATGTTAATAGCGTGGGATCCGGTAAATCAAAAAGAAGTGTGGCGCGCCGAACATGACGGTCCTTGGAACGGTGGCATCCTAGCGACTGCCGGAGGACTGGTCTTTCAAGGCATCGCTACTGGCGAATTTCACGCTTACGATGACCAGACGGGTGAGCGATTATGGACCTTCGATACGGACATCGGCATTATGGCGCCCCCTATTTCCTACGAGTTGGACGGTATTCAATACATCGGATTGATGGCAGGCTACGGCGGTGGTTACGGTGTATCGACACCTCTAGCAATCGATCCTCATCCGCGCCCCAACGGCCGACTGATTGTATTTGCGCTTGATGGTAATGATGAATATTCGGTCGAACGAAAAGAGTTTGGACCGTTTGTCGGCGTCAATGAAGAATGGCAAGAGAATGCAATTGCAGTGGGTAAAGAAATTTACGAACGCGGCTGTAGCCTTTGTCACGGCCCCTCAGGACGCTCCTCAGGGGTAATGCCGGACCTACGTCGAAGCGCAATATTGCAGAATCAAGAGGCATGGAAATCGATTGTCTACGACGGTGTGCTTGAGGGTCGCGGCATGATTGGCTTCTCTAAATGGTACTCGAGCAAAGAGATTGAAGCGGTTAGAGGCTATGTCGCAGGCCTAGCAAATCGAGCACTCGCGAGAGAGTCTGTAGCGCACTAAGATGAAACAGCGCCTTGCAGAAAGTTGGAAACACAATGGTCAAGCGTATCTTTGATATCGACGGTCGACTCGACCCAGACCTTGCAGAAGTCCGCGCGCGCTTCCTCTCCCTTGGGTTTGATTTAACCGATTAAGCTGGCAGCCGTGGCGTTCTTGAGCAACTCGCAGAGCGAGCTAGAATCCGTGACACCGACAGCATCACTGTGGAAGAGCACGCCATTACTCGCCCAGAAGACGCGACAACACTGAGCCTTAAGTCGTTCCGACCATTAGCCGGATCAACGGAAAAGCCAGTGTTGTTGTGGATTCATGGAGGTGGCTATGTCATGGGCTCAACTGGAGATACAGACCAGACTCTGGCACATGTTGCGCTAGAAACTGACTGTGTCGTCTTTTCGGTTGATTATCGGCTCGCACCAGAGCACCCCTATCCAGCAGCACTTGATGACTGCTGTACTAGCTTATCGTGGCTACAGGAAAATGCCGTCCAACTAGAGCTTGACCCTGCGAGAATAGCTATTGGCGGGGCAAGTGCGGGGGCCGGGTTCGCTGCCGCCCTCGCCCTAAAAGCGCGAGATGAGGACACCCAACCGGTGTTGTTTCAGTTATTCATTTACCCGATGTTAGACCATCGCCATCGAACCCCATCAAGTCATGCCATTGAAGACCCCAATCTCTGGAACGAACAAACTAATCGACTGGCATGGGAGTTTTATCTGGGGACACCGGCGGGTCACGACGAAATACCGGCTTATGCGTCAGTTTCCCTCGCCACCGATCTCGCCAACTTGCCGCCCGCATTTGTATGCGTTGGCGACTTAGATATATTCCTAGATGAAGACATCGACTACGCACAGCGGCTGCGACAAGCGAGTGTTCCTACAGAGTTCCACGTTTATGAAGGTGCTATTCATGGCTTTGATATGCTAGCACCAGACGCCGCCATCACTCAGCGCCTGCGCGCAGACGTTAACAACGCCTTGAAGACAGCGTTTGACGCTGCGTTGAGCGCTGAAAGCCGACATCAAAGCTGACTTCAGCCGGCAGGCAGTTCGGCCTTAGCGCTGCACTAGCCCTTAGGACCACCAGCAACATAAAGTATCTGCCCAGAAACATAAGAAGAGCGCTCATCGGCGAAAAAGGCGACAGCATGGGCTATGTCATCAGGAGTTCCCGATCGACCGAGCGGAATATCTTTAATCATGTCCGCTTCCATGGCCTGTATGGATATGCCCGATCTTGTAGCCATAGAGCGTGTCATCTCGGTCACTACAAAACCTGGCGCAATGGCATTTACTGTTACATTGAATGGCCCCAATTCTAGCGCGAGACTTTTGGTCAGTGCTTGCACAGCGGCCTTAGCAGAAGCATAGTTTGCGCTTCCGAGTAGCCCTAAAGCGCCAGTACTGGAGAGGTTAACAATCCGACCACGGTTTGCTTTGCGCATGAAAGGTGCCACTGCTCGACACATCAAGAACGAACCGCGCAAATTAACCGCCATAACCTGCTCCCAATCATCAAGCGTCATTTTATGAATCATACGTGAGCGCATAAGCCCCGCGTTGTTGACCAGCAGAAAAGGCTCACCCAACTGAGCGCACACCAAAGAAACTGCATCCTGAACGCTTTGCTCATCGGTGATATCGACACCAACCTCAACAGCAGATTGACCTAGAGCTCTTACAGAGTCAGCGGTCTCCACACAGGCATCACAATCGAGATCGAGGACACCGACGTCAAACCCATCCTGAGCCAAACGTAGTGCTATTTGAGCACCAATACCCCGGGCAGCGCCCGTGACCAAAGCCACATTTTTCATGACGACTTTTCCTTAGCGGTCTCATTCAGTCGGTTGATTACGCGCTCAGCGAGCAAGAACTTTCTCGGCCGTCCGGTGGCCGTGGTAGAAATATCCTCAGGGAGAAAAGATAGAATATGCTTTGGCACCTTGAAGTGAGCGAGGCTCTGTTTACACAAGTCAATCCATGCTTGCCGTTCCTTGACTGACGCATTCATCGGTATAGCCCCTCTATCGCTTTAGCACCACGGAACCACCGTTCGCTCCCAGACCCAACACAGCACTCATTCCCACACGGGCATTCGGTACTTGACGACCAGATGCCTCACCTCGCAACTGCCAGACCAATTCACAGATTTGTAACACTGCTTGCGCCGTAGTCGCCTCGCCAAAGGACAGGAACCCACCGCTGGGATTAAGCGCCAGTTCTCCGTCCAAATCATATTTGTGATTGTGCAGCATCCAATCTCCCTGCCCTGGCTCTACAAAACCCAGCATCTCCGGCCAAGCGAGCAAATGCCACGCGGTATTGTCGGCCATTTCCAGCACGTCAACATCGCCGTGCTCTACACCGGCCATAGACATTGCTTTCTCGGCCGCACTTACTACTTCACTGGTATGGGGAACGCCATTTTTTAGCGATCCACCAACCGTCGGAATCCGATGCGCTGGATCACCATAGGTGCCAGAAGCGATGCCTACTCCCGCCACTTCTACTGATTTTTTAGCAGCCCGCGCGGCAAATCTGTCAGAGCAAAGTACTAGCGCGGCGGCACCATCACTCACAGGACAAATTTGTAGCAAATGTAGGGGGTCAGTCACCATGGGAGAGGCTAAGACCTCGGCCGCGGTCACCGGCTTCCGAAAGCGGGCGTTAGGGTTATTTGCCGCATTTTTCCGCATCAACATTACTGCCTCTGCGAGTGATTCATGGGTGGTTTGATAATCATAAATTCTCCGCCGTGCTTCCATCGCCCAGTAGGCAGGATTGGTTAACCCCATTGTCACCCAGCGAATAAAATCGTTATCAGTAATATCGTCTTGGCCACCCGGTGGACGAGGAATAAAGCCCTTGGGCATCCGTTCGGCACCGATCACAACAACCGCCTCGGACTGGCCACTCGCTATCATTGAGAACGCAGTCTGAAATGCGATCGCACCGGCGGCACATGCGCCCCCGACATTGATGCAAGGCACTCCTCGCTCCGAAATTGCCTGAACAATTTCATTGGCATGGAGGCCCCAGCCCATTCCGCCTTCGAAACGAGAGCTCGCCGCGACGACGCCATCGATATCTTTCCAGCTTAGCTCTGCGTCACGAAGCGCCGCGTTAATGGCTGCAAGCGCCATTTGCAGCTGTGTCATAACGGTCTGCTTGCCCCAAGGGATCGCGCCAGCACCCAAAATATGAATACCACTCATTGCGCTACCGCTCCGTGGCTCGCTGCGAGGTCGAGCTTAAAGAATGCGTAAGTCATGCGCTGCACGCCATGTTCATCGATATACAGTGGCAGCGCTCCTAAAGTTACCCGATCACCGATACGGATGTCCTCAAATGCAATGCCCGATAGGATCCCAGACACTCGGACACCATCATCCAAGTCAATAAGGCCAATGGCATAAGGCTCCCAATTATCTATCCTAAATAATGCAGGTGGCTGGTAATACTGGATGGTGTAGCTGTATAGAGTTCCATTCAACGCAAGCCATACGCTCTCTAGATCATCTCTAGCACACTTGGGATTTCGGCAGGTTTGTGTCGTCGGAAAATACAATTCGCGACATGTATTGCACCGTGCACCCACAAGATGGACGCCACTACTATTATTGAGCTCAAACAAGCCTGGGATAACCGGCACTTGATCAGTTTTCATCTGGGTCACCGTCTAAAGAGACAAGATGTCACGGGTCTCTTGAAAGTAGAGTGTTCCGTTGTCCACATCGATCACCTCGGCTTCATGCCGTACGTATCGCCTTCCGCGCTTTTCAAATTTTTCGATTGCTTGCGTCGTAATGCGGACCGTGGAACCCACCTTAATGGGCGCCACTATCTTCGAATCGTGATAGGTGTGTATTGAGCCTATAGCAAATAGCCTAGTGTGATCGAACTGTACAGAAAGTATGAAATGGGAAACAAGTAATGGGGGAACGATGGCGCCACCAAATGGTGACTCGCCTTCTATGTGCCAAGAATTCATTCGCCATGCCTCATACCATGGGTTGAAATCTTCAACACCATCGGCATACAAAATGATTAATTCGGGCGTCAAATGTAATTCTCGGGACAGAGTATCGCCCAGTTCAACCATATCCCAGTAGGTCTGGCATTCCTGCTCTAGTTCCTTGATAAACTGTCTGGTTTGAGCTCGCTGAATGTTTGTCTGCGGCCGTAACTCGCGGGCGTACTCTTTTTCATTCACACTTGTCATCCTTATCAAATTTTCAATCCAGCTTAGTTGGGCAATGTCACTTCAACCCACCCGACCGTCTTCTTTTCACCCATCTCGTTGTCACACCAGACATCGACTTTGATTCGCCAACCGCCCTCCACAGTGCTTATCTCGGAGACAACCCCGTGGGTAGTAATGATTTCATCGGCTAACGTAGATGCTATGTATTTGCAGACAATGCGAGCATTCTGAAAAAGATGTTCTCCAAAATGGTTGACACACATCTCAGTGATATACGCTGAGTTCATTTCTCCAGTCTGTATGGGCGCGGATAGGCCAGTAGAAAGCGCATATTCTGGATCCCAGTGATTGGGGTTAAAACGCCCCCAAAGTCGTGACCCCATCAACTGAATCAACGCGCGTTTTCTTATTGGCTCGAGCTCGGTACCGATAGGCGTTGAAGCATCAATACGTAATGTGTTTTCAAGAACCATAAAACCCCTCCTCACATAGTTCACCGGTCGCTGACGCAGATTTTTTTCGCGCATAGCCGCAAATGAGATCTGCCAGCACACTCAAGGCATAATATTTCAACACACGTGTTGACAATAAGCAAAGAATTTTTCGATAATAACGACAGCTTTACTAATAGTAATAATTAACCTTCTGCTGCATGGTTACCCGCAGCTTCAGGAGCCCAACCACATGGAGACAAAAGATCATGCCAGATCAATCCCCCAATAAATTAGACGTGATCATTGTTGGAGCCGGTTTTGCTGGACTGAGAGCGCTATACACGCTTCGCAAGGAGAATCTTAATTGCTTAGTTCTCGAAGCGTCGGACGAGATTGGAGGGGTGTGGAACTACAACCGCTATCCGGGGGCACGCTGCGACGTAGAAAGCTATGACTATTCCTATTCTTTCTCTGAAGAATTAGAGCAGGAGTGGCGCTGGACCGAACGGTACGCGAAGCAACCTGAAATACTTGAGTATATTCGACATGTGGCCGATCGATTCGATCTGCGCAAGAACATTGCATTCAGCACTAAGCTAAGCTCCGCCGAATACGATGAGCAATTGCAACGGTGGAACATCGTTACTGATCAAGGCACCGCGTTAACGAGCCAATTTTTCATCATGGCCGTGGGACAGCTCTCCAAACCAAAGAAGCCAAACATCGTCGGTGAGAACTCTTATAAAGGAGAGATTTATCACAGCGCATTGTGGCCACGAGACGCTGTTGATTTCACGGGCAAGCGCGTTGGGATTATTGGAACTGGTTCATCTGGCGTTCAAATGACGCCTGTGATCGCGGAGCAGGCAGATCACCTTTGCCTATTTCAGCGAACTGCCAACTACAGCATCCCCGCTTGTCACGGGCAAATCAGCGATGAGGAGGACGCTGCAGTTAAGGCTAACTATCGAGCTCGACGCGAGCAAATGCGCAATTCACCGAGCGGACTTGGCTTCCTTCCCAATAAAAAATCGGCCCTTGATGATTCGCCCGAAATACGCGAACAAGTTTTTGAGGAAGCATGGAATCGATTGGGCTACGGGTTTGCCTTGGTCTACAAGGACATTTTGCTCGATGAAGCGGCGAATGAAACTGCCATTGACTTCGCCCACAGAAAAATTGGTGCGAAAGTAAAAGACCCTATTATTCGAGAAAAGCTTACACCAAGAGGCTTTCCGTTCGCAGCGATGCGCCCTGCGGTAGATCATCTTTACTACGAATCCTTTAACCGCGACAACGTTGAACTCATTGACATAAAAGAAGACCCCATTGCAGAAATCACGCCCGACGGCATTCGCACTCAATCTAGGGATTTCGTGCTGGATATTATCATTTTTGCTACCGGCTTTGACGTTTTTACTGGATCGCTCTTGGCGCCAACCATTACCGGAAGAAACGGCGTGACACTCAAAGAGAAGTGGAAAGAAGGACCAAAAAATTATCTCGGCTTGAGCACCAGAAGCTTCCCAAACATGTTCATCATGGTAGGACCCGGAAGCCCCTCGTTACTGAGTAACGTCATGGTTTCTATGGAAGAGCATGCTGACTTCATCCGCGACCTGATAAGCGATATGCGTGACAAGGGCTACACCGAAGTTGAAGCCGAAGCCCAGGCAGAAGAGTACTGGGTTGAGCACGTGAATGAGCGCTCCAAAGAGACCCTCTACCCCAAAGCAAAATCTTACTACGTTGGCGCTGAAGTTCCAGGAAAGCCCCAAGTCTTCATGCCCTACTCGGGAGGGGTTAGAGGCTACAGACGCATTCTCAATCGAGTGCAAAATGAAGACTGGGATGGGTTTTCTATGAAGTAACGTGTCACATACAGGGCTGGAGTGTCTCGCCCCCACTAACGCAACACTAGCTTATCGCTGTATCTATTATTGGGACGTTTACGGATGACTGCTAACGCACAGAAAATAAGCACCAAGCCCGACCCATTCGAAGCTTTCTTGATCTCGCAAGCATTCCGCGTGGGCGATTTGGTGATCACTTCGGGGCAGGCTGCAATCGCTCCAAAAGGCGAGTTGGCTGGTGTGGGTAACTTTGATCGAAAAGTGG
>Ga0233438_10001914_pt1 | contig 21710 bp, 23 predicted proteins | sample SI_123_September_FD_182720 | JGI IMG/M metagenome (GOLD analysis project Ga0233438, IMG submission 182720) | Seawater microbial communities from Saanich Inlet, British Columbia, Canada - SI_123_September2016_10_MG | ecosystem: Environmental > Aquatic > Marine > Inlet | place: Canada: British...
TGTATAAACAATTACCTACTTCCAATGTCTCGGCTGGTGCAGACTCACATGAAGCGCATTTTGAGATTAGATGGGACCGTAACAGGTTCCGTCTGACTGAAACAATCTACATGAAACTTAAACATTATTACATTCGTAATAATGCATTTGTATCTTATTAATTACTTCTATCTACAAACGAAGTGTATAGTTTGAGCGTTAGCGAAAACTTTTAGTTACGAAGTAACTAAACAAGGAATAAATAATATTATGCGTATATTAGAAGTAACACAACAAGTAAATGAGTTTGATATTTTTAACAAACAAGGTCGAGCTGAACGTAAAGCTGAGAAAAAAGGCAAAGCTGATATGACTGCATCTGTTGATAATTTAGCAAAGGAATTTGCTACATATCAAGGATCACAAGGCAAAACTATTAAGAAAGCACAAACTCAGGATGTAATTAGATTCTTGGGTACAAAAAATGTTGACACTTCTGATATTGATCCAAATACACCAATGGATCCAAAAAGATTGAAAAAAATCTTTACAGCAAAAGTCCAAAAGAAGATGTCAGGACAAAGTATTGTTGCTAAAGACGCCGGCGCTGAGCCGCAACAAGAGCCCGAAGCTGCTCCGCAAGTAAAGTTTGCTCCAAAACAGCCAGTACAATTTAAAAGTAAAGCAGGAAAAGTAGTATCTGCTATCGTTGTAGGTAAAAGTATGGACGGTGATGATTCCAAAGTTGCTGTTAATTCAGGAAAACAAAACTTTAATATCAGTAGAGAAAAATTATTAGATCCTAAAACTAAAAAGCCGTTTAAGCCTGGGCAAAAAGCAGCAGATGTACCTGCAGATAATGAAATACCTGCAGAGATACAAAAACAAATTGATAATCTAAGTCCTGAACAGAAAAAGGAGCTAATGAGTCTACTATGAGATTAACAGAGGTTGGAATAAAAAATTATAAGTCAGCAACTATACTAAACGAAAGCTGGCAACAATTAACAGAAGCTCAAAAATTACATGTAGGCCAATGGGAAACTAAGGTTTGGCCATTAGTAGAACAATACAGTAGACTGTTAGAAGCCGAACTTACTGTTGATCAAATAAAATCTATTTTTAAAAATGCTGAGCAAGTTTCTATAGAACAAGGAACTGGAAAAACTGCGTTAGGTAAAGCAAGTGACAAGACTAAAGAAGTCACTGGTAAAATGAAAGCAGAAATTGACAAGCTGCTCAAGCAAGCACAAAACAGTGAGCCTGTTAAAAATATGGATTCACAGTTTGATAAACTCAGAGGAGAAATATCAAACAAAGTAGGGTCTATGAAAGGTGGCGACAAAATACTTTCTGGTGTAGACAAATGGAAGTCTTACGCTAAAGAAAATCCAATGAAGAGTTCATTTATTATTGGTGCAATGACATCTGTGTTAGCTTTTGCAAGCGGCGGAATAGCTTCGGGTGCTGCAATTGGTTTCTTCTTAAAGTTAGCAAACAACACTATTAAGGGCGATAAACTATCAACAGCAGTTGGTAAGTCTGCAAAAACCGCAGCAATAGGTGGTATTGCAGGCGCACTAGGAGATGCCGTAGCAGGCGGAATTGATATAGAACAACCAGAAGCAGAGGGAGCGCCACAAGATGTGTCATCCGAAGTTGATTCTGATGACTTGTCAGATGAATCAAATGCCCTAGCAGATATGACTGAAGAACAGTATAAACAACAATATGCTGAACAGTTTGCAAGTCAATTCCGTGGCATGACGCCTGAAATGATTTCTAAAATTGCTGACGAGGTTACAATTACTGGCGATTTTCCTGACAACTTTGAATCTAAAATAGACGGTACAATTATAAGAGGAAACATTTATGTAACTCCTGAAGAAATGAGTGAGTTACGAGCTGCACTTGGTGACAGCCCCATGTCAATGTTAAATAAAGAAGGAACTGATTGGATAAAAGCTAATATTGAAGGTGCTGATACACAAATAAGTTCTGACGTTGCAGCTCAAAGTGATGAACCTGATCCATTTGGTAAATTTGATTCGGACGCAGAAGAAAAAGAGTCTGTTGAAGAAAGCATATGGACAGCACTAGATGCATACGAAGCAAATTATTATGCAGAAGGTCCTTTAGCAAAAGCCGCTGGCGGGTTTGCTAAGAGTGTAGGGGGAGTAGCAGCAGGAGCAGGCAAATCAGTAGGTAGTAGTATTGCAAAAGGAGCCAAAGCAGCAGGTAGTGCAACAGGAAAAGCAATTACACAGAAAGTAACTACTGGGTCGCTTACAAGAGCATGGAAAAAAGCAGGAAAGCCTACAACTACAGACGGTGTTGTCCAAGTACTACAAAGTCTAGGAATGGGTGACGAGCAAATAGGACTAGTAGGCAAACAATCAAGCGTGAGCCTAAAATCAAACTCAACAATTGATACAAAAAAATTAGCAGCACAAATTAAAAAATTAGGGTTGTCTAATACTATTAAAACAGCCTTAACAAAAAATGCTTAAAAGAAAGGTAATCCGCTTTTCTTTGTTGTTTCCATATTCTCTTTAACAATATCGCTAATAAGCATTTTATCTTCATAAGATAAATTGTATGCTTCTTCGAGAGTCACGCCGCCTCTCATGTACCAACAAATTTTTAATAATTCACTTTTTAATTGCTTTTGTTGCTTTTCGATTTTTTCAGTTTCTTCTAGGATCTCACCTACGGTTAACGGTAAGATCCTTATGCGAAAAAATTTGATTGATCAAATACTATAGGTAAGGTCCACTCAGTAGGAGCACCTTCATCTATTTCTTCATCGGTACTATGTATTTCCAAAGGCTTAATGCTAAATTTTTCTTTTTCGCTAGTTAAATGATCTGACATTTCTTTATAAAAACCTTTATCAACATTTTCTATAAATTCTCTTATGTGATCAGTATTTGTGACAACACTATCCTCTACTTCAATTTTAACAACACTTTTTGTAATTGTAAATACTGTAAGTTCTGTAAGTTTTCTAAAACTTTGATTAAACTTTTTCATTTTTTCTACGTCTGACATAGTATCATCATTAACAAGGGTAAAGATACGCTGTTCTTCAAATGTTTTCATACTTGCTTCTGTAAATTCTTCATATGTTAATGGTCTTAGATGAACAGTCATATTATTGATACTAATTACATTATCGAAATGATTAGTTACTAGGGTATTAAGAACTTGTCTAAGGTCTAGTGTATAACTTTTTTCTATAGTTGTGTTAGGAACTGTAGTAGATATATCCATTTTGTCGCCATATGTAGCTAATCTTATAGCAATTAAAACAGTATCAAGATCTACACTTGGCATTTTCCATGCATTTTTAATTGCAGGAATACAACTTTCTATAACACTTACTGTTGCTTCGCCGTTAAGAAGAGCGTCTGGAGTTTTTATAGTAAGTTCGTCCTTAGCAGTCATGGCAAACACGGGAATTTCACCGTTGTCTGGAATATCAATAGTGCCTTCAGGCCAAAAATCACCTTTACTAGGTAATGTAATATAAACTTTAGCTTGCCTAAAGTATTTTTTTAGAGGATTTCCCTCGTGTTGTGCTGGGTTAAATTCTGCCATAGTTGTCTCCGTATAAATACAATTATAAAATTATGTATCTATTTTATTTATATACGTAGTTAACTAGGAATTGTTGATTTGGCTGAAGAAACAGAAATTACTAACGTAGGCGGCGATGGAGTTGCCAGTGAAGCTACACTGCTCAATCTTCTTTCGGCTATGGAGTCTCTTGGAGGGAAAGGCGGCGGCAAGTCTGCCGCAGCAAAAGCCCAAGAGATGTATAACAAGCGACAAGCTGACGGTATTAAAATTATAGATACCGAATCAAAGGTTAGAGACAAAGGTGTTGCCGCATTAAAAAAAGCGAATGCAGCACTTAAGAAATTTGGCTCTGTATTAGCTGATGCTACAGCTGGCGGACTTTTTGCTGTAGGAGCTTCTCTTAAGAATCTTAGTACTGAAATTCTTATGGGCGGAAACCAAATAGGTGATTTTACTAAACATTTACCATTAGTAGGCGATCATCTCGGAATACTCACTGGATATTTTCAAGGCAGTATTGACACGTTTAGAAATCTAAGCGATGTAGGTGCAGGCTTTGGCGGCGATATTCTCGCAATGAGGCAAGCATCTGCTGATGCAAGTTTATCGCTTGAGCAATTTGCATCGCTAGTCGGAGGTAGTTCGGGTACTTTAACAATGTTAGGAAGCACAGTAACACAGGGTGCTCAACGTTTAGGCTCAATGACCAAAGAGCTACGTAACGCTGACCGCGGACTTATGAATTTAGGATTTACCCAAGAGTCTCTCAACGAGGGAATGGTAGATTATTTAGAAAATCAAGCTCTTGCAGGTCAGCTAAGAGGAAGAAGTGACAGATCTTTAATTGACGGAGCACAAAATTATCTTACGGAATTAGATAAGTTGTCAAAAATTACAGGAAAGAGTCGCAAAGAATTAGCAGAGCAAATGAATCAAAATGGACAGGCTGCAAATATCAACGTAACGCGAGCAAGACTATCTGGCGAAGCACTGATGAATTTTGACAACAACTTGGCTCATCTTACAACAATGGTTCCTGGACTAGGTGATGCGTTTAAAGATCTATCAGATGGTATACCGCAAACAGAAGTAGGACAAGTTTTAACCTCACTTGTTCCGGGATTTAAAGAACTGGCCGAAGCAAATGCTTCCGGACGTATAAGCCAAGAAGAATTTCAACGAAGACTTGCAGATCTTACACCACAGATTACTCGTGCGTTTGACTCAATGGATCCTGCACAAGTGCAAGCACTTATGGGACGAGAAGGCTTTGACGGACTACTAGGGTCACTTTCTGAAGTAAGAACTTATACACAACGACAAACAAAAGCTGCTGCTGCCGCAGCTGAACAAGCAAATGCAGATGCAAAACGGCAACCTTTAACAGCATTCCTTGCAAACTTTGAACAAACAGTACAAGACGTAAGAAGCAAATTTGAATCAGCGTTTATTGAAAGTGGTGTTCTTGATTTTATAGGAGAAGAACTAGCCGGCGGCGCTGGAACTTTAATGGAGCAAATTGACGGTCTTGCAGATACTTTACAAACCTATTTAGGTAGTGATGATTTTAAAAATGACTTTCAATCATTTAAAGATGCGTTAGCAAATACTAAAACAGCAATTACTGAGTTTATAGATAACTTTAGAAAATTTGATTTAAAAACAGCATTGTTCGGAGGCAAAAAAGGCGATGTTATAGGAAAAAATGAAGACGGCACAGACAAAGTGTTAGCTACAGATGTCTCAGGGTTGTTCAAAGGTATGGAGGGCGAATCCATTAAATCGATAATTTTTAGTAACCTTACAAGTGCAATTGGTGGGTTGTTTTTAGATTTTGACATAACGTGGGATGACATAATTGTAGGCGGGCTTGCAGGCATAGGAGCTCTTATTGCTGCTCCTGTTATCGGAATACCTGGCGCAATTACTGCTGCTATAATTGCAGTTGTTGGCAAAGACAAATTAATAGAATTATTCAACGGTACTTGGGAAGTAATTAAAGGATTCTTTAGTTTCGGTACCGATGTAGACTCTAAATCTTATAGTATAGGTAATCTAGCAAATGGTGCTTGGGAAACCGTTAAAGGATGGTTCACATTTGGCGAAGGCGAATCTGCATATAGTCTTAGTACCTTAGTATCGGATGCATGGACTAAGATCACAGGATTTTTTGATTTTGGTGAGGAAGGATTTAGCTTTTCTGCACTATTTGATAAAGCATGGGATGTAGTAACAGGTTATTTCTCTTGGCAAGGACAAGTATGGACAGGCATTGGTGGATTGTTTGATGAAGCCTGGACAAAGGTTACAGGATGGCTAAGCTTTGGAGATAAAACATGGAGTCTTAGTAAACTAATGAGTGACGCTTGGGAAACGGTCAAAGGCTTCTTTAGTTTTGGAGAAGAATTTAGTATTTCAAAACTAACATCAGATGCTTGGGACTCAGTAACAGGATTCTTTAGTTTTGGAGGAGAGGAATTTAGTATTTCAAAACTAACATCAGATGCTTGGGAATCAGTAACAGGATTCTTTAGATTTGGAGAAGAAGGATTTAGTATATCTGAATTATTTAATGAAGCATGGGGTAAGATAACTGGAATCTTTAAATGGGGAGAAGATGTTACTGGATTTTCAATATCAGGATTGTTGTCAACTGCATGGGAAACAGTAACAGGTATGTTTGGTTTTGGGTCAGGTGAAGATGCTGTATCATTTAGTATTAGCGGATTGTTGTCAACAGCATGGGAAACTATTACAGGATTCTTTAGTTTTGAAGGAATTGAAATTCCTAGTATTAGCAGTTTATTCCAAGGAATAATTGATACTGTTAAAGGTTTCTTTAGTTTTGATTTTGAAATGCCAAGCTTTAAACAGTATCTGCCAAAATGGTTAGGCGGCGAAGGCAAATCGTTACTAGGCGGCAGTGATACAGAGGTAGAAGTACCAGAAGTACCAACTGCAACTATTGATGCTGCACCTGCTGTTGAAAGTGTAGATTCATTAGTAGATGCACAAAGTGCTATGGTATCTTTTGCTAATATTGACGGTCTACAAAATAATTTAGATATAATAAAAAACGGACTTGACACCGACGGTGTTAGAAGTTATACTGCTAGTATGGAAAGATTAGTGGAAGTTCTTGGAAAATTAAATGACGAACTTTCTAAGGATAACAAATATGGTCCAGGTACTGGAGAGAATGCAGGTTCAGTATTATCTAAAATGGGCAGTATCGGCGGCAGCGCCGGCAGCGAAGAAGTAAATAGTACTCTACAATTAGTACTTAACGAATTAAAACTTCATACTGCAAAACAAGGATTAATTGAAGTAAACACACGGTCTAGAGGTATTGATATTTCTAGAACTGTTTCGTAACCGGAGAGTTAAATGAGTTGGAAAAAATATTTTACACCAGTGCCTACAGGAAATAATCCCAGTGGGTCGTATTCTCCTCTTTCAAATGCAAAAAACGGATCAATGGCTGGCCCAGCACGTTCTAATTATTCAAGTTACTTACCTGATGTATACGTCGGTACTCCTAACAGAATAGAACGCTATGGCCAATACAACACAATGGATCTTGATTCGGAAGTAAATGCTGCACTTGATATATTAGCAGAATTTTGTACTCAAGTAAACAAAAGAAACAATACACCTTTTCTAATTGATTTTAGATCAGAAGCAACAAATGCCGAAACAACAATTATTCAACAGTATTTGCAACAATGGTGTAAATTGCAGAATTTTGAAACTCGTATATTTCGAATACTTCGAAATGTCTTTAAATATGGAGATCAATTTTTCTTAAGAGACCCAGAAACTAAAAAATTATTCCATGTTGATTCTGCAAACGTATCGCGTATTATTGTAAACGAATCACAAGGCAAACTACCTGAGCAATATATTTTAAAAAATATTAATTTTAATTTTAAGGATATGGTAGCAACAACTCCTTATCAGACAAATGGTAACATAACTGGCGGCGGGGGCTCGCAATACAATGCAACCGGCGGTGCTCGCGGCATGGTTGGACAGCCACAGTCTAGCATGAGCGGCAGCAGATTTACAACTGATGACGGTGAAGTTGCTGTTGAATCTGAACACATTGTACATCTAAGTTTAAGTGAAGGTCTAGACAACAACTATCCCTTTGGTAATTCATTATTAGAAACTATTTTTAAAGTATACAAGCAAAAAGAATTGCTTGAAGATGCGATTATTATATATCGTGTCCAACGTGCGCCAGAGCGCAGAGTATTCTACGTTGATGTGGGCAACATGCCTTCACACCTTGCGATGCAATTTGTTGAGCGTGTTAAAACGGAAATTCATCAAAGACGAATCCCATCGTCAACAGGCGGAGGCCAAAATGTCATAGACAGTTCATACAATCCCCTGTCAATCAACGAAGATTACTTCTTCCCACAAACTGCTGAAGGCAGAGGTTCTAAAGTTGAAACACTACCGGGTGGTACAAACTTAGGAGAGATTGATGACCTTAGATACTTTACTAATAAGTTGGTACGCGGCTTACGTATCCCAAGTTCGTACTTACCAACTGGAGCAGATGATTCATCTGCACAATACAATGACGGAAGAGTGGGCACAGCATATATCCAAGAGCTACGCTTTAATACCTATTGTGAACGTTTGCAAGGCTTAGTAGCAGAAGAATTTAATCAAGAATTTAAAAGATACTTATTAGAAAAAGGAATGAACGTTGATGTTGCAATGTTTGACCTTAAGTTTCAACCTCCGCAAAACTTTGCAGCATACCGTCAAAGTGAAATTGATAATGCTCGTGTGCCGACATACACACAAATGAGTGCAATACCGTATGTGTCAAATCGTTTTGCAATGAAGCGATTCTTAGGAATGACAGACGAGGAGATTGCAGAAAACGAACGTCTATGGAGAGAAGAGAATGACGAAGCATTATCTGCATTACCAGGATCTAGCGATGCTGAACTTAGAGATGCAGGAATAAGCGGAGCAGGAATTTCCTCAGATTTAGATAATATAGAAGACGAAGCATTAGCCGATACACCAGTAGAAGATGGCGGCGCAGACGGCGGGCCGCAATCGGCTACAGATGCAGATTTAGGTTCTTCACCAAATGCAGAGCAAACTATATAAATAATAACATGATACTACGTGAACTTTTTTACTTTGATAAATTAACAGCAGATGCTGTAGACGATAAACGTTATGAAGAAGATTCTGATGAATCAATCGTGCAGAAAAAAGACACTCGTAAGACAAGGTTAAAATTAAATCAAATAAACAGACTCCGCAAAGCATCTGAACTACATACAGAAAAGAAACAAGAAGATCTATACTTGGTTAGACAAATGTATGGTATTGCTGCACAAGCAGCAGGAGAAGCTGGCGGACTTTAATTTGAATAAAATAGCTTTTGTTATAGGAAACGGTACTAGTAGACGTACTATTTCTTTTCCAGATTTAAGTGAAAAAGGAAGTACTTATGGATGTAATGCAATCTATAGGGAATTCTCTCCTGATTATCTAATAGCAGTTGATGTTAAAATGATAGTTGAAATTAATAGATCGAGATATCAACACGATAATGAAGTTTGGACTAATCCAAACAAAGCCTACAGTAAATTTAACGGTTTTAACTTTTTTAATCCATCAAAAGGTTGGAGCAGCGGACCAACTGCTCTGTTGTTAGCAAGTGAACACGCATATGAACAAATATATATTTTAGGATTTGATTTTATAGGCATTAACGATAAAATTAATAATATGTATGCTGATACTCCTAATTATAAAAAAAGTACAGATAAATCTACCTACTATAATAATTGGTTAAAGCAAACACACGCAGTTATTTCAAAAAACCCAAATACTAAATATGTTAGAGTAGTAGACAATGAGTTACTTTTTACTCCTAAAGAATTAAGTAAATTAGACAATTTGACACATATAACAGTAGAAAAATTTAAAGAAATCTTCAAATAAGTTAAAATTAATTTTTTTATGTCGTTTTGAGCCTATTTTCATAGGTTTTTTTACATCTAGGTTAAATATTATATGACAGCCCCACACCTGGTGTGTGATAACAATTTATAGGAGTTTAATATGTCCGATACAAACAAATTTGAGAAAATGCTTGAACTTCTTGTCAATGAAGACAAAGAAGCAGCACAAGAATTATTTCACGAGATTGTAGTTGAAAAATCACGTGATATTTATGAGTCACTACTAGAAGACGAAGCTACTGACGAAGAAGTAGATGAAGCTACTGACGAAGAAGTAGATGAAGCTACTGACGAAGAAGTAGATGAAGCATCAGAAGATGACTTAGAAGAAAACTTTGACCTAGATGAGTTTGAAGTAGAAGCTGATCCAATGGCAAACATGGACCAGACAGACGACATGATGGCAGACCTAGGCATGGACGACGAAGATGATGAAGGCGACGAAGAAGGTGAAGGCGATGTTGAAGATCGTGTTGAAGACCTAGAAGATGCGCTAGATGACCTTAAAGCAGAATTTGAAAAAATGATGGCTGGCGACGACGAAGGCGACGACGACATGGATGACATGGACGACGACGAAGGCGAAGAAGAGCCAGAAGAAGCATATGCATTTGAAGATACTGACGAAGAAGTAGATGAAGCTACTGACGAAGAAGTTGAAGAAGCAGCAGACGAAGAAGTTGAAGAAGGCGAAAAGTCAGCAGGCGAGCAAATGCGCGAGTATGTTGAAAAAGTATCAGCTACAATGGGCGACAACGGTGCAAACACCAAGTCAACAGTAGCAGGCGCAAACAATATGGGCGGCACAGCAGGTAATTTAAACCAAGCTGGTTCAGACGCAAGCGCAGAAGCCGGAGCAGGAAGTACAGTTAAAGGTAATGCTTTAAGTGATACAAGTGCAAAGGACATGAATACCAAGAACGTTAACGTTCCTGGTGGTAAGGCAGCAAAAGCTGGCAAAACCGAACCTGGCCACGGCGCTGAAAAGAAGTCAAAGCCAGAGACTGCTGACAACAAAAAATCTGTTGTAGGCAAATAAACGTAAGGAAACCTAGATGAGAAACTTACGAGAGCATTTGACATTCGACCAAGCTAATGTAGTACTTGAGAATGCCAACGAAGGTAAAGACCTTTATATGAAAGGTATTATGATCCAAGGTGGTGTTCGCAATGCTAATCAGCGAGTGTATCCTGTAAATGAAATAGGCAGGGCTGTCAAGACTCTCAATGATCAAATCGCTGGAGGATACAGTGTTCTCGGAGAAGTTGATCATCCAGAAGGACTTAACATCAATATTGACCGTGTAAGCCATATGATAACTGAATGTTGGATGGATGGTGATAACGGTTACGGCAAATTGAAAATTTTACCAACACCGATGGGGAACCTAGTTAAAACGATGCTTGAAGCAGGCGTTAAACTAGGCGTCTCGTCACGTGGTAGCGGTAATGTAGCAGAAGACGGTAGCAATACCGTTTCTGACTTTGAAATAATCACTGTGGACGTTGTGGCTCAGCCCAGCGCCCCTGGTGCATATCCTACACCAATTTATGAACACTTAATGAATGCACGTGGGGGAATGAAGGCATACGAATTTGCACAGGCAACAAAACATGACGCACAGGCACAAAAGTATCTTAAGGAATCGCTGGTTAACATAATCAGCAAACTCCAATAAACTAGGAGAATATAATGATAGATGCACTGAAAACACTTTTCGAAAACGATGTTGTTTCTCAAGAAGTCAGAGCACAGATTGAAGAAGCTTGGGAAAGTAAAGTAGCTGAAAATCGCCAGTCAGCAACAGCTGAACTACGTGAAGAGTTTGCTCAAAAATATGAGCAAGACAAAACATCAATGGTTGAGGCCATTGATACTCTACTTGAAGAGCGCCTTGGAGAAGAAATTGCAGAGTTTGCAGACGACCGCAAACAATTAGCAGAAGCAAAAGCGAAGTATGCTGTTGCAATGCGTGAAAATGCAACTCTACTAAAAGGTTTTGTAGTAGAACAACTACAAACTGAAATCACAGAACTACGTGCAGACAAAGTAGCAATGGCAGAATCATATGCCAAGCTAGAAGAGTTTGTAGTAGAAGCTCTAGCTTCAGAAATTGCAGAATTTAATGAAGATAAGAAAGACTTAGCTGAAACTAAAGTACGTTTAGTACGCGAAGCTAAGACACACTTCGCTAAAGTTAAAACAGACTTTATTGAAAGAAGTGCTACCGCAGTATCTGAAATGGTTGCTAAAGGTCTTGACAAAGAGATTACAGCACTTAAAGAAGATATTGACACAGCACGTAAAAACGACTTTGGTCGTAAGATTTTTGAAGCATTTGCAGCAGAATACGGAACTTCATATTTAAATGAAAATTCAGAAACTGCTAAACTTATGAAAGTACTGTCTGCTAAAGACAAGCAACTTTCAGAAGCAAAAACATTTGCAGCAAAAGCAAAAACACTTGCAGAATCAGCAAACAAAGAGAAATCACGCTTAGTTGAATCAGCAAAGAGAGAAAAGATTATGAACTCGCTAATTTCGCCACTAGGCAAAACACAGCGTGAGATTATGACAGACTTACTGGAATCAGTACAGACAGATAGACTACAAAAGTCTTTTGACAAGTACTTGCCATCGGTTATCGACGGAAACACTCCAGCAAAGCGTAAGGCAGCAATTACAGAAGGCAAAGAAATTACAGGCAACAGAGAAGAAACAATGACACCTAAAGCAGACGAAACAGACAACAATGTTGTTGACATTAAACGTCTTGCTGGATTATAATTAAGGAGATAATGATGTCAGAATTATTAGAAAGCCGCTGGCAGGACACCAAAACTGCTCTTCTTGAAGGCTTGCAAGGCAACAAGAAGTCTGTTATGGCTGCTACGCTAGAAAACACTCGCAAGTACTTGTCAGAAAGTGCTACAGCTGGTGCAACATCTGCGGGTAATGTCGCAACACTAAATCGTGTGATCCTTCCAGTGATCAGACGTGTAATGCCAACCGTTATTGCTAACGAGTTAGTAGGCGTACAACCAATGACTGGTCCTGTGGGTCAAATCCACACTCTACGTGTTCGTTATTCAGACACAGTAGGATCAGGCGCATCAGGTGCAACAGCAGGTGAAGAAGCTTTAAGCCCATTCAAAATTGCTGAAGCATATTCAGGTAATGCTACATCAGGTAAAGCTGATGCAACAGCAGCACTTGAAGGTAGTGCAGGTAATCAACTAAGTATCCAAATCTTGAAGCAGACAGTAGAAGCTAAGACACGTAAGTTGTCAGCTCGCTGGACGTTTGAAGCTGCACAAGACGCACAGTCTATGCACGGTATTGACGTTGAAGCAGAAATCATGGCAGCTCTTGCACAAGAGATTACTGCTGAGATTGACCAAGAGGTCCTAGCATCTCTTAACACATTAGCAGGTGCTACAGTAGAAACTTATAACCAAGCGGCTGTAAGTGGTACTGCAACTTTCGTAGGTGACGAGCATGCCGCATTGGCAGTGCAGATCAACCGCGCAAGTAACTTGATTGCACAGCGTACACGTCGTGGCGCAGGTAACTGGGCTGTTGTATCGCCATTCGCGTTAACAATCCTACAGTCTGCAACTACTTCAGCATTTGCACGTACAACTGAAGGTGCTTTTGAAGCTCCAACTAACACTAAGATGGTTGGTACTTTGAACAACGCAATGAAAGTATATGTTAACACATATGCAGCTGACGGCGCAAATGTTCTTGTTGGTTATAAGGGTTCAAGTGAGTCGGATGCAGCAGCATTCTACTGCCCATATATCCCACTAATGAGCTCAGGCGTTGTGCTTGACCCAACATCATTCGAACCAACAGTGTCATTTATGACACGTTACGGATATGTTGAGTTAAACAACACAGCATCATCGCTTGGCAACGCAGCTGATTACTTAGCAGCAGTTGAAGTTGATAGCAGTAACGTAAGCTTCAGCTAAAAATAGCTACATAGCAAAACAAAATAGGGCCTATGGGCCCTATTTTTATGACTACATATTCTTGCTATATTTTGATAAATATTAGAGTAGAGCGTGAGGGCGCTTCATACTATCATATTAGAAAGGGCAAGTATGATAGATCCGGTATCAGCCATTGGTATGGCAGCAGCCGCGTATCGCGGAATCAAGTCAGCAATAGACACAGGAAAAGAACTGCACGATATGGCAGGCACACTATCGCAGTGGTCAACTGCAATGAGTGATTTAGACTTTTCACATAAGCAAGCACAAAATCCACCAATGTTTAAGAAGCTGTTTGGCGCAAGTCAGATAGAACAAAACGCCCTAGAAGTTTGGGGGCATAAACAAAAAGCAAAAGAAATGCGTGAAGAAATGAAAACGCACATCAGCTTTTACTATGGTCCAAGTGCTTGGGATGAAATTGTACGCATGGAAGGTCAAATGCGTAAGAAACGTGCAGCAGAAGTTTATGCAGCTGAAGAACGCAAACAAATGATTCTTGAATGGGTAGTTGGAGGAACTATAGCATTCGTAGGTGCAGGCATATTAGCCGTTGTTTTTTGGTTAATAGGCATGGGAACAGGGAAATGGTAATATGTGGTTATTAATGTGGTTTGTATTTGTGCCTGATCAAGGCGTAAGGTATCATCATTTGAATACTTATACAGCTGAAACACTGTGTACAGTAAACTTAAAAAAAGCATCAGTTATGGTAAACGACAAATCTGAAACAATAGAATGCGTTTTTGTAGATATTAAACAGTAAAAATATTTAACTTCTTACATTTAGCAATTAGTGTAGTGCGCTTAATTCCTAAGCGTTCACTTGCTTTTGTTTGATTGCCATTGTGTTCTAATAATGCTTCTTTTATCTTATCAATAATAAAATCTTCAACGTCATTGTCTAAACAGTATTCTTCTGGTACAGGCAATGGTTCTGACCAAGTATCAAACAATTCAAAAAATGTATCTTGTTCTTCAATTTGTTGAGTTTTCATATAGATATTTATACACAGTTAACTGGTGTTAAAATTTTAACACCAAATCGATAAATATTGTTGTACTTCATTATAATAGGAGACGACTTTGAGGGCGATTAAACACTTATTTTATGTGGGCTTGCTGGTGCCTACTATTGCGTTTGCACAAGTAGAAAACGATGCAGATGGCAACTTTGATGATACAAGTTACGTAGAAACTGATAGTACAACTACTAGCACTAGCACTGTGACTAGTACAAACACCAATACGAATAATAACAATACAGTTATGAGTGGCGGAACAACTAACACAAATACTAACAATAACACAAATACCAATACAAACACAAACAACAATACCACAACATATACTGGTACTAACACAAATACTAACACAAATAATAATACCAACACAAATACTAATACCAACACAAATACTAACACAAACAATAATACTACAACGTATACTGGTACTAATACAAATACAAATAATAACACTAATAATAATATTTTAAGCGGTGGCACTAATAATACAAATACGAACACTAATAATAATGTTTTAAGCGGTGGTACTAATAATACAAATACGAATACAAACACGAATACGAACAATAATACAAACAACAATACTAACAATACAACTGTTAATAGTACAGCAACTAATACTAATAACAATGTTATAAGTGGCGGCACGAACAATACAAACACTAATAATAATACCAACACAAATACAAGCACTGTTGACCAAACTGTAAACAGCACTAACAATAGTACTGTAAACAGCACTAACAATAGTACTGTAGACCAAACTGTTAATAGTACCAGTAATAATACAAACACTAATAACAATACGAATACCAACACCAATACCAACACCAATACAAATAACAATACGAATGAAACTACGGTTGATAGTACTAGCAACAACAACAATGTGAACACTAACAACAATAACAGCACTATTACACAAAAGATAGAAGCTCCTCCCCCAAGTGCTATTGCTCCTACAGTTAATGCGGGCGGTAATGACACTTGTACAACTAGTATAAGTGGAGCAGTACAAACACAAATTGTTGGTATTGCAGGCGGCACACACGTAAGAGATATGAACTGTGAAAGATTAAAACTTTCTAAGACACTTTACAATATGGGCATGAAGGTAGCAGCAGTTAGTCTACTCTGCCAAGATGATAGAGTATTCCAATCAATGGAGATGGCAGGAACACCATGCCCGTTTGATGGCTCAATAGGTCAAGAAGCAAAAGACAAGTGGGACGCTAATCCAGAAATGCAACCTGTAGCAGTACAGGCTGAGGAGGAAAAAGAACGTGCAGTTAACAACATGCTTAAAGGCGCTGGCGCTGGCATCTTGCTTCTTCTTTTACTCTAACGCAAGCCTAGCAGATCCTACACCAGCATCTAATTGTGCTGTAACAACCTTTACAGGCACAGGCAGCGGCTCAGCAATGATATCAAACCGCGACGGCAGAAAATATCAAAACACAGAAAACGATACATTAGAATGTACAACACTTGATCTAGACGGCAATGTGGGATATATTGTTGATCAAACCATGGGCTACGACTCAAATGGTAATCCTGTAGCGGTGTATTCATCAACAGACGGTTCCTATACATTTTCCGCAGACACTCTTAGTAATAAAATTATTAAATCTACATTTGCTATTAATGAAGCACTACAGCAAGCTGGCCTTACAACACAATTTAGAGGCTTTGGATACGAATGGGAAGTTAAGAAACCTGACTCAAGTAGTAACTTAATACTTACTGTCAAAATTTGGGGTCCTAGTAATAATGGCACCACAGGTCAAACATCAGGCGGCGATTGGCAAGACGGTTTAATATATAGTGCATCATATAACTATGCTAACCAATCATTTGCAGACTGGACAGGATTTGATGCAGACCATCCTCCCCCAGGATTCTTTACAGTTGAAGACGACTGGTATGTAGAAATGACTATGGAAGGCAACGGCGAAGGCAGTGGTGTGCGTGGAATGAAAATGACATTCGCATATGCAATTAGAGAAGGAGCAGATCCATTTGATCCTAACTACGATTACGGTGCAGGCGATGACTTTGCGGCAGCTTGTAATTCAGACCCGTTAAGTTCAGATCAATGTCCAGGCTATCAACAAGCATACACAAACCAACAATGTGCAAACGATCCTCTTTACGATTCAAGTTGTAGTGGGTATGAACAAGCATACACAAACCAACAATGTGCAAACGATCCATTATATGACAGTAGTTGTGCAGGATATGAACAGGCATATACTGATCAGCAGTGTGCAAACGATTCATTATATGACAGCAGTTGTGCAGGATATGAACAAGCATATACTGATCAGCAGTGTGCAAACGATCCATTGTATGACGAATCGTGCGCTGGATATCAACAAGCATATACTGATCAGCAGTGTTCACAAGATCCGTTATATGATGAATCATGTTCTGGATACGAACAAGCATACACACAACAACAGTGTTCAGCAGATCCGTTGTATGACTCAAGTTGTGAAGGTTATGATGATGCATATCAACAGCAACAGTTTGATGAACAATGTAGAATGGATGCACAAAGCAGTAATATGTGTCCAGGATATATTGAACCAACTCCTGAAACTTATGATGATCCAAGTACACAGTCTAGTGATGGACAGGATGATGGGTCAGATGCAGGCAATCCTGAACCAGAAACATTTACAGGCGCAAGCGATCCAGTAGATCAAAGCACAGGAATAGTAGATACTAATTCAGGAGTAGACATTCAAAACACAACAGGTATTGATATTGAAGCAGCCACTGGTGTTGACCTAGAAGCAACTACTGGTATTGACATTGAGGAACAAACAGGACAACAAGATTTTAGTGAACCGCCTCCGCTAGAAGAAACATATGAAGATCCTATTGTTGATGTAAGTTCAGGCGAAGATGTACAAGCAACTACAGGTATAGACGTAGAACAGTCAACAGGTGTTGATGTAGAATCTGCAACAGGCGTAGTTGATGCGCAAGAAGAATTTACAGAGCCTGTAGAAGAATTCACTGATCCTGTAGAAGAATTTACTGAAGTAGAAACGTTTACAGAGACAGTTGAAGTTTTTGAAGAGCCAATTGTAGAAGAGCCAATTATAGAAGAACCGATTGTAGAAGAGCCAGAAGCTATAGTTGAAGAAACTGTAGAAGCAGTAGAAGCAGTAGAGGAGATAATTGATGACGAAGGAACAATTGAGGAAACTGATGAAACTTCACGTACTGAGGAAAGTGTTGAAGAACGAATTGAAGAAATAGTAGAAGAAGAAACAGTAGAATCACCAGTTGCAACTGTTTCAGATAAGCCAAGTGTAAAAACTAGAGCACTTGATATTGCAAGTGCCGCAACTACAGCAGCAGAACAAGTGGTGTCAACACAAGCACAACAAAGTACACAATCCAGCACAGGCGGCTATAGTGCAAGTAACAGCACAGACAGCACAGCACAGAATACTGGAAGTACTGGAAGTACTGGAAGTACTGGAAGTAATAATACAGGAGATACAGGATCAAATGCTAATAATAGTAGCGCCAGTCAAGATACAGGACAAGATACAGGACAAGACACAGGACAAGACACAGGACAAAGCAGTGGTAATTTTACTAACAATAACGGAAGCGGGTCAACAGGGTCAACAAGCGGTGGCGGACCAACAGGATCACAATCATCTTTTTCAACAGGATCACAATCATCTTTTTCAACAGGCAGTAACAGTTCTATGCAAAATTTTAGCACAGGACAAACAACTTTACAACAGGGCGATAGCGGCATAGCTGCTCTCAATTCTGGAACATCTACAGAAATGCTTGCAGGCACAGGGATGTCTACAGTAGATGTTACAGGCGCAGCTGATTACGGACAAACACAGGAGTCAACATATTCCTTTGGCGGCAACATAGACGCAACTGTAGCAGCGGAGATATCAAGTATAATTGCAGCAGAGATAAACGCATTTATAATTGATATGACAAAGCGAGCATTAGAAGAAGCAAATCAAATGGGTGAACCTTTAGACGAAGTTAGTCTAGAAGATTTATTAGAACAACAGCAACTAGAAGATGAACTAGTTGCAAAGGCACTAGCAGGCGATGAATCAGATGAAGCGCAGGCAGCACTACTAGGATATAATCCTAATTTTAGAGATTATGTGCAACCACAAATGAAAGTAGAAGCACAGTGGTACACATCAGATGGTATATACGAACTACAACAAAACTATGATAATCCAAATCAAAGATTTTTTAATGGTGCCAGCGATGTAAAACATCGCGCTATGGTACGTCAGCAGTATGGGGAGAAGTAAATGGCTGAAGTAGAAGTAGGTGGCGTTAAGTTCACCGGGGGCAAGATGTTTGCTGTAATAACTGCACTTAGTACACTAGGTGGAGTAGCATGGGGAGCATTTGAATTTTATAACGACTATCGTAATATGAAGGAGCAAATATCAGAGTATGTTGCTCCAGACCTAAGCGGCATCAACGAGCGTATTAGTGTTATGGAAGAACAAGTTGTAAATGCTGTAGACAATACACGCACAATAAAACTTGATCTCAAAAGAGATATCCAAGGTATTGAAACACAAGTTGATAGAGTTGAGGAAATTGTAAAAGATACTCAAGACAATATTGATGCTACACTACGTGAAGTTGAAATTGTTAGTCGTGAAAGTGAAAAGGATACTAGAGATCGTATGCGTGAAACTGAGGATCGTATTGATGCTTCTATGGAAAAGTTAGAAAAGAAACTTGGAGAACAAATACAAGAAGCTCTAGACAATCCTTTAACTGAGAACTAGAAAGACTTGACTTTTAATTTATATGTGTTATACTAGTAAACTATTACTAGGAGACATTTATGATTGAAGGTTGTAAGTTACCACAAGTAACATTTAAAACAAGAGTTAGAGACGAGAGCATCGGCGGCGACAATCCTTATCGTTGGCAGGATGTAACAACTGCTGATTATTTTAAAGGTAAGAGAATTGTAATTTTCTCCTTACCAGGTGCATTCACGCCAACTTGCTCAACTTACCAATTACCAGGATTTGAAGAAGGTTACGACGATATTCGTAATTTAGATGTTGATGAAGTTTATGTAGTAAGCGTAAATGATTCGTTTGTTATGAATAAATGGATTCAAGACCAGGGCGTTGTTAATATTAAACCAATTCCGGACGGTAGTGGAGCATTTACTCGCCAGCTGGGTATGCTTATACAAAAAGACAATTTAGGATTCGGGCCACGCAGTTGGAGATATGCTGCCGTGATCAAAGACGGTGTCGTTGAAAAGTGGTTTGAAGAGCCAGGGCGCTGTGATAATTGTGCCGACGATCCTTATGGAGAAACCTCCCCCAAGGCTGTTGTTGAGTATCTTCAAACAGTATAACCTGCAATAATATTATAAGAGACATATCATGGCAACAACTGAAGAAAAACAAGAAATTGTAGATCATTTAAGCGGTCCAAGATTCTATCGTATCAATATTACTGGGTACGGCGGCGAAGGCGCTTACATGGGTATTAACAAAAAAGCATACGACTTTTGGAATACAGTATGTGAAGAAGATGGCGATAGTAATCTTGTAGATTACATGCTTAATGCAGAAGATGATGAGCTGGACGACTTGGAAGTTGTAGTTCCGCCAGAAGCACAATTCTTGCGTGATGCAGATGGAGGCGATTCCTATGTTTGGTTTGAGTCTCCTACAGAGTATGAGCATCAATACGGCGTCGAACTTGGTAGTGCTTACATGGATATTGACGAAACGGATTCTGCAGATTACAATGCAAAAATTATTGCTGAAGTAATAAGTCGAGAAAGCGTAAGCGATTTATACGAGCAAATTGGTGAGGACACTGATTGGGAAGTTGAATTATACGAATCATCTGAATGTTATGCTCCAGAAGATGTAAAATACATTGCACAAATGTATTCTATAGAAAAGGGTGTGTTTTTTGACGGTATAATTGAAACTGTAGGAGACTTTGATCCTAAAAAATTAAAGATTTATTTAAGCGAGTATGACAATGGTGAAGACACTATTACATTAATTGAGTACGACGGTGTTGAAGTCGATAACTGTGGCGGCGATACCAATGGAAAAGGGTATGCGGCAGCAGTTTGGAAAAATGGGGAATAATGTCTGATCCTTTAAGACAAAAGATTACTGACAGACTGGACAAGTTACAATCCCTTATGGAAGACAACAAGCATTTAAAAAATCCAGACGATGCCTATAACCTTACCCTAAGGGTAAGCGTGTTCTGGAGTATTCTTTCAGAAGAAGATCGCGATTACATACAGTGTGCGCAACATGCTATCGAAGAAGGCTTGGAGTGGAACGTATAGAACGTTCTATAAACTCTCCTAGGAATTCAAAGTTATTAGCAAGAGCAGTAAATAATTCAGTATTGAGCGATTCAGCCGTTAGGTGATAACTACTACTTCCGATGTCTGTGTAGTATCTTTTATTTAAACCAAACTTTTGTTTATAATAAGGAAATACACCTGTAATAAAAAGACAAGTATCGCCCAGTTCTTTTGCTTTTTTATTTGCAGAGCGAGTCAGTCCAAGATACTCTATAGCAATAGGTTTCTCGGGTATGAAGTTTACTTTTTCCATGTGCGAAGCTAATAACATTACAATATATGCTTCGACACTTTCTGGAAGTTCGTATCCTGTAGTCTCCTGCGTGTCTTTGACAACACGATAGAAGGCAGTTTTATATTCGTCCTTCATAAAAATATTTACATCAAAACACTTGGCAAATATAGTAGCACATAATAAAATCAAATAGTAGTTTTAATTTCTTTACAAAGATAAGTACTATACTAAAAGGAGATCAGTTGATGGCTAAAACTGAGCAAACACAGTGGACTTTCAAAGCCGAAGATATTTTCGAGAAAGTTCCTAACGATCCCAAAACTGTAGTAATGAATATCCCAGAAGAAATATCAGCCGAAGTAGGTTTAAATCCAGGCGATCCTGTTAAAGTACTTTGGGGAGATCAAGGCACTATTATTGTAGAAAAAATAGATGAAGACGAATTTAAAAGAAAGAAAATGGAACAGTCTAACTCAAGTAAAAGAGTGGATTGAATCTAACACCGA
>Ga0233438_10001919_pt1 | contig 21690 bp, 22 predicted proteins | sample SI_123_September_FD_182720 | JGI IMG/M metagenome (GOLD analysis project Ga0233438, IMG submission 182720) | Seawater microbial communities from Saanich Inlet, British Columbia, Canada - SI_123_September2016_10_MG | ecosystem: Environmental > Aquatic > Marine > Inlet | place: Canada: British...
TCGTTTGTTTACCCTTAATGGCCTCCAACGCAATTTTAAATTTTTGAGCACCAGTATATTGTTTTCTACTCATTTCAATCCTCCTTCATTTATATCTTATATGCTTTTACAAATGTAAGGAATCATTTCAATGGATGGTGCCGCCTGGCATCAATCTAAACGACTAACAAAGTATCAAGGTTTGAAAACACTCATTCAGCCTCCTTATTCACCAGAGTTAAATCCAGTCGAAAGATTATGGCAACACATAAAAGACAAAACCATCAAAAACAAATGTTTTACATCGCTAGAAACCCTAGAGCATGCAGTTATTCAATGTGTCAAAAATATAACTAATGAGGATATTATGAGTTTATGCAAATATTAATATAATTAATTATATATGGGAATTGGTATTATATTAATTTTAATTGGACTAATAAAGTGTCGCGTAAAAAAAACCCGCCAAAAGGCGGGAATTTTTGCAAGAATATGAACTAAATCTTAGCAGTAAGGCTAATATTGTATAGCGAGAACTTAGTCAAACCACTAAAACTTCTGCCACCGCTAATTTTATACTTTGCAGCTGAGGCACCCAAGCCGATTTTTTTATTTAAATTAATATGGTAATCTACAGAAACAGATTCAGATGGTAAATTTGCAATGGCATTCTTTCCAATACCTCTAATCTCAAAATCATAACCAGATTTACTCATTTTCGCATAATCTAAGGATATCGATTGATCAAGATTTGAAAGATTGTAAGAGTAGCTACCACCTAGTCCCCATACTTTTGGTTTGGTATTGTATTGATGGTCGATGTTAGCATTGCCACTTAATGCCGTGTAAGTGCCTTTTAACGAAAGACCTTTGTATGCAGCATTTGCAAAGATTTGATATGCTTTATTTTTCGCAGATTTTGTGGAATCGGTACTTCTCGCTATATTTGTTTGAAAATAATTATTTAAAAATGAAAAATTCGCATTAAATTTGACATCTTGAACTTTACTCTGGTAACCGACTTTAAAGCCAAAGTTATTAAAAGGTTTTTTGCTTACAATTGAATCCTCTCCTGTTAAAGCGTAAAGTTGTTTATCAACAGGACTTGGCTGCCAGCTAAAAACGCTTCCATATACGCCTTGTGACATTCCACCTAAAGTTATACCGTCACCCTTAAACTGTGTCAGTGTTTGGACGATCCCTTTGTTATAAACGTATGGGTTTTCATAGTTTCCAAAATCTTGGTAATAACGGCCGACTTTTACGAAAATTGGACTTGTTGATTGATTGAAGTATGTAACATAAGCTTCGTCAAGTATTAATCCATCTTGAGAGATATCATTGAAAATTTTACCAAGTGTGCTGTTCATGTTTCCGTAATATACATTGAAGACTGTATCAATACTTGGGTTCACCTTGCCTGTCAGAAATAAGTTCATATTATTAATTAACAGTTTGTTTTGGTCTTCGGTGTTACTCGAACCTTCTGTATTTTTTTTACTTTGGAAGTAATATCCGACACTTGCTTCAGCCGAAAAACCAACTCCGTTCATTGAAGATTTGGGAAGGCTTTTCAAAGCACTGTTACCACTAAGAACTTGAGGGTAGGATGAGCTAACTTTTGTAGCTGTGTGTTTTTTCATAGTTGGTTGGCTAGTATGGCCAGCAGCAGCTGTACCGATGACGCCTGCTGAAACCAGTAGACTAATTATTGGCTTTAAATTCATTGTTACTCCATCAATTTGAGTTTTAATTTGATCTAATCTTTACGTTTGATCTTAGCTAAATGCCTGCACTTTTTAGCTTTCAATGCAGAAAATTACCATATATGTATTGTAAGTCAAGGTTTTTGTTAAAAAAATTAAAATAACCGCCATTGATTTTATTTGTGCATAAAAAATAATATATATTAACAGTAATGAAAAAAGTTCTATCTGGGATTGGATAAATAACAAATAGATACAAGAATTAAGTTTAAACTAATTTCGAAAAATTACATCGGCAGTTTATGACGCACAATTTATGTGCGCTTGACTTTAAAAAAATTTTGAGACACCAATGAATGAAGACCGTTAATCTACTCGGTAAAAAAAATAAGGCAACGCAAGCATCACCAACATTCCCCCAGCGATAGACAAGGTATAAGCATAGGTTTGAAATTGATTCAATGATTCTGGAGGAATAAAACCAAATGCAATTGCCAATAGACAGGACAGTAAGCCAAGCAAACAACAAATTCTCATGCCATAGATCCCTCCTGGCACTTTGTACGGCCTTACTTGACCTGGTAAATTTAAGCGTAAATAGTAAGCAGCAACAAAAAGTACAACATAGACTAATAGTGCAAGTTGAGACGTTAAGGCGTTTAGTAGCTGGTAGGTAGATTCAATGCTTGGCATAAACGCCAGTAACGCCGTTATGATGCTCACGGCAATTGCCTGTATTAATAAAATGTTAGTGGGCACGCCATGCTGGTTTTTTTGACTGAAAAAACGAGGAAGACATCCTTCTTCTGCTGCGACAAGCAAGCTTTTCGTTGGCCCAATAATCCAGGTTGCAATCCCTCCCAGACCACTAAGCATGATCAACAAAACAAATATTGGTAATAGGTAAGATAGCCCAAAGGAGTCAAGAAAGGCGCTAAAGGCTTGCACAATACCTTGCATCGCACTTAACTGGCCCGATGGCACTAAGATGACCAACGCTAACGACGAAAGGATCAAGCTTACGATAATGACAAGAACCGAAGTAAAAAGTGCTTTAGGATATGAGCGGTGTGGCTGATCTACCTCCTGGGCGTGAACAGAGGACAATTCCAGACCCACTAAACCAAACAACACGAATAAAAAACACGGAAGCATGCCGGTAACAGATGTACCGCTGGGCAACCAACTGATTGAACTCAGGTGAACAGGATGCTGCCACCACCAAATACCACCAAAAACAATTAATGCCACCATCGGCAACAATGTCCCAAAAAGAGCTCCTACGGTACTTATCAAGCTAGACAGCCTCATCCCAAACCAATTAGCAAACGTCATAGCCCAAAATACCAAAATGATAAAACAGCTGATATAAAAAGGGTTATTCAGATACGCTGGACCAAGTAGATTAGCAAAAGTTTCTGCTAAAAAAATTAGTGCAGTCGGGTACCATACAACATTGTATACCCATTGCAACCAAACCATCATAAATGCACTACGCTGACCAAAAGCTTGCGCAATCCAGGTGTATAAGCCACCTCGAGATGGCCAAGTTGTTGCCAACTCAGATATCACAAAAGCTAAGGGCAAAAAGAATCCTAGCAAAACAATTACATAAACAGGAACTAACCCCCAACCAAAAGCTGCCCCAAATGGTAATGAGCGTAGATTGTCAATGGCCATCACATTGATCATCACCAATGTAAATACCCCGATCTGTTTTTTCATGCAATATCCTCTGATGGAACAGCAATAATCTGCCCCATTTTGACCTCTTGCCCTTGCTTGAGCGAAGGCAGCTGATGGTAGCTTTGATTTGGAAGTAGCAAGATAACGGTTGAGCCAAAGTGAAAACAACCAAATGGTTGGCCTTTGGCCAAACTCTGGCTGTCACCAGATACCTGTATTGGCTTGAATTGCTTGTAACCTTTATTAACCCAACCAGTCCAGCAGGTCTCCATGCCAGCCACAAAACGGGCGCCCACCATCACCAAAATCATTGGCCCTATAGCCGTTTTCAGCTCAATGACTAATCGCTCATTTTGTGCCAAAATTGACTGCTTACGCTCAACTATTTTTGGCTTAACGCTACTCAGCAAGCCTGGTATGTGAAAAAAAAATTCTGGAGTTGCAGAAATTGGCATATGAATACAATGATAATGCCAAGGAGCCAAATAAAAGGTAAAGCCAAGCCCTTGACGATATTGCGCCAATTTTCGCTCAGGCAACATCAATAATGACTCAAGATCATGACAAGTGCCTTTTACATTTATTGAGGTGGTCTGATCTAATGACCAAGCGTCACTTAAAATACCATCTACAGGAGAAACGATAGCTTGGTCGTGACCTTCAATGGGCCGAATGCCTGGCTTTAAAGAGCGGGTAAAAAATGCATTAAAATTTTTGAAGTCTTGAACTTTCTGTTTTTCAGCCTCACGCATGTTGACCTTAAAAAACCAAATAAAAGTTTTGATGAATAGCTGATTCCACCAAGTGCAAGACGAATGAGATAAGCAATATCCAAAACGATTCAGCCAAAATCCAATTCGCTGTTTAATTATCTTGTTCATAAACTATCTATATAATATGGGTTCATTAAACTCTAAACTTGCATGGTTAGATATTTAGACAAGCGCTCTGGCATGCTAGTATAGACAAGTATGCCATGTGATGAAAGAGACATGAATTTATCTGATTTAAACCATTTTCTGGTAGGTGGCGCAGTGCGTGATCAACTGCTTAATCACCAAAAAACAGATCGTGACTATGTTGTGATTGGAGAAACACCAAGGTCAATGATCCAAAGAGGTTTTAAGCCTGTTGGCAAATCATTTCCTGTTTTTCTACACCCCATCACACAAGAAGAATATGCCCTAGCAAGAACTGAAAAAAAAATTAGCAGCGGCCACGATGGCTTTACTTGTAATGCAGATCAGTCAGTTACGCTAGAACAAGATCTCTGCCGTCGTGACCTGACGATTAACGCCATGGCTCAGGATAACGATGGACATATCATTGATCCCTATGGTGGCATGCAAGATCTAAAAGATGGTGTGTTACGACATGTGTCTGAGGCATTTTCAGAGGACCCTTTGCGTATTTTAAGGGTTGCACGGTTTGCAGCAAGACTGCCAAACTTTACGGTTCACCCAACAACGATGAAGCTTATGCAAGACATGGTCAATCATCAGGAATTACTAACACTCAGTGGCGAGCGGTTATGGCGTGAATTATCACGTGCTATTTTAGAAGCGATGCCTTGCCGGTTCTTTGAAGTCTTAAAAGACTGCAACGCACTATCACTGCTTAAGTGGCAGCAATTAGAACACCAGAAAATTAGTCAACTCAATCAACTACCAAACGAACTAACCCATCGATTTGCTGGCATCTGTTATAGCCTGGATTCAACACAACTGACACTGTTATATCAGCAATTAAAGCCACCTAAACACTGTATTCAGCTGAGCGCTTTAATTAACCAACTCCAAAGTAGCCTCGATCAAGTCAATCTACCAGCATCAGGTTTAAAAATGTGGCAGCAATTGGATCCCATTCGCCAACCGAATCGATTTCAATCATGGATTCATGTAATGCACTGGATCTACACTCAAGATCAAGAAAGTCTGCGCCAACTTAAAAACTTTCAAAAAATTTCTGAAGGTCTTGCCTCACTTGAACTGCCAAAATCAATCAAATGCTTACCATCAGGCAGTCTAATTAAACAAGCACTTTTTGATTATCGACTCAACTACTATCAATCACAATTAACAAAGTAGATGTCTAGTTGACAATCGAACGCTGGTTTCGCACAATACGTGCGATGGCTATGTAGCTCAGCTGGTTAGAGCGCGGCACTCATAATGCTGAGGTCGGTGGTTCAAGTCCACCCATAGCCACTCAATATCAACTCCAGGCTTTTTGTACTGCTTGATCCAAAAGCAGCTTCAGCTGTATAGGATCAGGAAGCTGGCTTGACCATTTTGGCATATGATTTTTATCCACTAATTTAGCCCTAACTCCTTCAAAAAAATCACTATACTGTAGAAAATGTCTAGCCAATTGATAATCAGCTTGACAAGCAAGCTGAATACTCTGCTGGCTAGCAACGTGCTGTATGGTGTGAAATATAGTATGGACACTATGCGGGGAATAACTTTGTATATTTTTTGCCCACTGTGTACCATTTAATAACTGCCACCACTGATCAAAACAATCTATGCCAAAGATCTTTTCTATCTCGAATGACTGTTTCGCTAGCTGAGAACAGGGCGAGGGATGATTCAGCATCGGTGCTACAATTTTTAATACTTCAGGTGTACTTTGCCAGGGCTGATCCACCAACAACTGCACACAGGCTTTGAAGTGTTGCTGTGATAATAACCCATTCACTAGCTCATAATGTATTGCATCACCGGCATCCAACATGGCACCAGTAAGCGATAAATAACGGTAAACCCCTTTTGAAAAATACCGTGGCAAAAAATAACGAGCCCCTACGTCAGGAAAAAACGCAATGGCAACCTCTGGCATACCAAGTTTTGCATCTAGCGTGATAAATCTCAAATCATAAGCCATTGCATGGCCTAACCCACCACCCAGTATATAACCTTGACACAGGCCTATTTTGAGTTTTGGCCAAGCATATAAACGAGTAATTAATCGATAGCTATCGTGAAAGAATGATAAACAATCAGCTTGACTTGAATTGTTGTATAGCGCTAGTAAATCACCACCTGCACAAAACGCCCGACCCTCACCAGTGAATATAATCCCTTTTACCTGCTCACATGACTGCCATTGATCTAAAGCCCTATGAATTAATCGACATATCTCGTGATTAAAAACATTTAAATGAGCAGGGCGATTGAAATGAATTCGACCGACGATACCATCAGGCGCCTGGGACTCAAAAATATGAATGGGAAACGTCAGATCATTTGAAGGATGATTCATCATTATTTCCACTGATAAACGACAAACATTGTTTAGATTGGGTGATGGATAACTGACGAAATGCTCCCATATATTCACCATCCACTTGTAAATCAATGTCATGGTCAGCATTGAAAGTCAATGATTGATTATGATCTACCTCAACTTTAGACCAAGCAACAAGTGATTTAAAGGTCGCAAAATAACTCGATTTCACTAAACCAAATAAGCCATGCATCGGATAGCGATAAGTAGCCCATTGATTGATCGGCTCGTTGGTCAGCTTCATCCAAGATCGAGCATAGCAAGGTAAAACTGAGTAGATCAATGTATTTGAAATGGCTTGATTGATAGCAAACTGATGAAATTGATATCCCATGCTTGTTGTTAATATTGGCTTGATAAAATCCATCAATCGAATTGGCCCTTTGCGCTGACGTGCCAGATCACCCATAATTGCAGCATCAAACCCTAAGCTCATTAATGCAACCACCTTTAAGTTAAAATCAGGTTGAGGTGATTTTATATCTACACTGGGCCAAGTAACTGTTTTTTTCTCTGTGGTGCACAGAGCCAATGCTGCTTCAGGCGCCCTAGGCAAACCAAGTGACTTTGCAATTAGATTACTGGTGCCAGCAGCAATCATCAAAATAGGCAAATCAAACACGATGGGTTGATTTTGTGCTAGGTGATGCAATGTGCCATCACCACCAATGACCACTATAAGGTCCCAATCTTTTGAATTAAATTGCTCTGCGTGTAACACGGACACACATCGAAAAGGGAGTGAATGCGATGTTAAATATTTCTCACAAGCCTTAACTATGACAGCTGATCGACCACGACCGCTTAACGGATTAAATAAAATTAAGTGACGCAAACCTTTATTTACCTGGTGAAATTGAGTTTAAAAAAACGTCTTTTTCCTACCTGCACAAGACAGCCGTTGTCCAGCTGATCTAGTAACATATCCTTTTCGATCACTTTATCATTGACTCGCACGGCGCGTTGAGAGATTAACCGCAACACTTCCTGGCGTGAGTTAACCATACCAACATCCCGCACCGCCATACTTAATGTACTTAGACCAACTTGATGTTGATAATCATAAAATGGGATATCCATGGGCTTTTGTTTGCGCTGAAACTGCTCAGTAAAAGCTATCTCCGCTTGCTGGGCAGCTTTTTTTGAATGTAGCTGAGAAACGATACTGCCAGCTAGTTTTAATTTATAAGCTTTAGGGTTTTGTCCATTTTCAATTTGAAGCTTCCAAGCTTGTATCTCTGACGCATCGATACCTTCGAGTACCTGATAGTAACGCCACATTAATTCGTCAGAAATGCTCATCACTTGACCAAATATTTCATTAGGTGATTCATCTATGCCAATTGCATTTCCTAGGCTTTTTGACATTTTTTTGACACCATCCTTGCCTTCTAACAGCGGTAGTGTCATCACGACTTGAGGCTCAAATCCTAGCTGCTTTTGCATGGTGCGCCCCATCAGCAAATTAAAAGTTTGATCAGTGCCACCAATTTCAATATCTGCTTTGATATGCACTGAGTCATATCCCTGTAGCAAGGGGTAAAGAAACTCGTGAATGGCGATAGGCGTTTGGCCTGCATAACGTTTGCTAAAATCATCCCGCTCCAACATTTGAGCCACTGTGTGATGCTGAGCTAACTGAATAAGATCTTTGGCAGACAGTGTATCTAGCCATTGACTGTTATAGCTAATGGTTGTTTTGGCAGGATCTAAAAACTTACTCATCTGCTGTGAATATGTCTGAGCATTTTTTTCAATCGCGGCAGCATCAAGCATAGGACGTGTCAGACTTTTGCCAGAAGGATCACCTATTTTTGCAGTGAAATCGCCAATAATAAAAACGATTTGATGACCTTGTTGCTGAAATGATTGGAGCTGCTTTAGTAAGACCATATGCCCCAGATGCAAATGAGCACTAGTTGGATCAAAACCCGCCTTGATGATTAATGGTCTATCTAAAGCAAGTTTGCTCTTAAACCCATCGTTTGGAATCCACTGAGCATCAACCGACATAAATCGCAAAGATTATTTAAGTAGACAAGAAATTAACAAAAAATAAGATTTAAAGAAAGTGGAATCGAGAAGCACATTTTTAATTAATGAGTAGCCAACACTGCGTAAAACTTGACCAAATATGCAAAATATTATTAGTATCAGTAAAGCTAATTTTTGTAAAATACCTGATATGACTAGATCTTACCGTGTTGCTTTGCACTACCTGCTCATATTTTCTATCTGTATATTAGCCAATAATCCAGCCATCCACTTAGCTAAAGCATCATCAAGCCCTTGCCAGCAACTAAGTGTTTTAGATGGTGATTCATGGTGGACCATCTTGAAACAGATGGGTGATCCAACGGTTTATCAGACGCTTTGGCCAATTATCAAAAAACAAAAGCAAATCAAACTACGGCCAGGCATGAACATCCAATACTGCTTGCAGCAAGAACAACTCCAGAAAATTAGGTTGCCTCAATCAACAAAGGTTACTTGGATCATTTCTCAAAAAAATAATCAATGGTCCTGGCAACAAGAAACAAAGCCCATTACAGCTAAAACCAAAGTTCAAAAGCAATCATTTATTATTGAACACTCTATCTATAAGGATGGCCAATCTTCTGGCATCCCCTCACTGGTCCTTGTTCAGACTGAAAAGATATTGTCGCAATCACCTGATAAAACAACAGTTCACCCTGGTGATCAACTACATATCATTTGGACTGAAAGAAAAGTAATGGATCAACCAAACACCTATCGTCTGCTAGACTTTACTTTAAACCATAAAGAGAAAGAGATTCGCTCAACGCGTTTTACCGACACCGACGGCATTACTCGTTATTATCAACCCAATGGTGTAGAAGGCCGAGCAAGCTTTGATCGCTTTCCAATCACTTCTCAAATCAGAATTACTTCAAAGTTCTCCACGAAAAGAAGCCACCCTATCCTCAAAACAATCAGGCCGCATCATGGGGTTGACCTTGCTGCAGTGAAGGGAACACCCATCTATGCAACTGGCGATGGCGTCATTGCATATATTGGTCAAGTACGCGGTTATGGTCGGGTTATTAAAATTCAGCATAAAAATGCAAAAACCGTCTACGCTCATATGGATGCATTTAACAAAGAACTTAGCGTAGGGCAGCGAATTAGACGTCAACAAGTTATTGGCTATGTGGGCAGCACTGGACTAGCCACTGGCCCTCATTGTCATTATGAGTTCCACCGAGACGGACAGCCCATGAACCCAGAAACTGTTGATCTACCCAGAGCTCACCGCTTACCAAAAGCAGAACTGGTTCGCTTTCAAAAGACACTTGAAACACTGAATGTGTTTAGTCAATCAATGTCTCTGTAAGATACCGCTCATTAACTTTTGGCCAATTGACAATTTTCCAGAAATTCTCAACATACTGACCACGATCATTTTGTGTATCGAGGTAATAAGCATGCTCCCAAACATCACAAGTTAGAATCGGCAGCATATCTTCAGTTGTTATTGGCGTGTTGGCATCTTTTGTTGATTGAATGATTAAATGACCATCAGACTTTTTAACTAACCAGACCCAACCTGAACCAAATGTACTCAGTGCAGTTTGCTTAAATTGACTTGTAAAAGTCATAAAATCCCCAAAATCTTTAATGATCTGCGTATGTGCATCAGAAGATTCAAAATCTTGCATCTGCTGTTGCTTATGACCCGTTAAGCTATGCCAAAAAAAAGTATGGTTCCATACCTGAGCGGCCTGATTAAATAAGTTTCCAGATGATGCCTTGACTATTTCAGCTAGTTTCTTACCTTGATGTGTTGCGTGCTGCGGCTCTTGCAATAACGCATTTAGTTTATTGATATAGGCTTGATGGTGTTTGCCGTGGTGCTTTTCTAGTGTAGCTTGACTCATATACGGTTCAAGCGAATCAATTGGAAAAGGTAAATCAGGTAATCTAAAACTATCCATATTTATATCCTGGCATTTGCTTGTAGCATAACATATTGCAAAACGCCCCAAGACACAACCAGACACATGATGGCCCTTTCAAGCTTGCTGGTTTTTTGTTAGGGTGCATGATCTAATTCGAATGGAGAAAACCATGACCGTACTGGTTGGCCATAAAGCGCCAGATTTTGTTGCCCCAGCTGTACTTGCTGATGGTAGTATTACTGATACATTTACTCGATCCAAAGAAACAGCAAATCATCACAGCGTATTGTTCTTCTATCCATTAGACTTTACGTTTGTTTGCCCAACCGAGTTAGTTGAACTAAGTAAACAAATCGATGAATTTGAAGCGATTAATACAAAAGTTATTGCGATTTCAATTGATTCTCAGTTTACACATAACGCCTGGCGTAAAACATCTCCACAAGACGGTGGCATTGGCCCTGTAAAATTCCCTATGGTTGCTGACATTGATCATAGCATTTCACACATGTTTGGTATTGAACACCCTGAAGCAAGAGTGTCGATGAGAGCCACCTTTATTATTGATAAAGATGGCATTGTCCAGCACCAAGCCGTCAATAACCTCCCACTTGGCAGAAATATCTCAGAAATTAAAAGGTTGGTTCAAGCCCTTCAATTTCATGAAACACATGGTGAAGTTTGCCCTGTTAATTGGCAAAAAGGCCAGAGCGGCATGAAAACAACACACGAAGGCGTCAAAGACTACCTAAAAGAGCATGCCTAATCATTACTATTTGTCATCTATCTCTTTAGTAGGTGCTCAGTGACTGACAAGAAAGCCATTGAGCAGGCTAAGCTAGTAGCTGCTAGCGCAGCACTTACTTGGCTAAAAAAGTCTCACCCCAATATAAAAAGCCTTGGTGTTGGTAGTGGATCCACGGTCAATTATGTGATCGACCAGTTGTCTGATGAACTAGATTGTGACTTTGCTTGTGCCTCTATCCAATCACATGACCGGCTGCAAGCGAAAGGGATTGCACCACTATCATTGAATCAGTTTACTCAAATTGAAGTGGTCATTGATGGCGCTGACCAAATAGATCATCAAGGCCGATGTATTAAAGGCGGTGGCGGGGCTCATACCCGAGAAAAAGTTTTGGCCTACATGGCTAAAACGTGGGTGATTGTCGTTGATCAGACAAAATGGACTAAGCAACTACAAAATATACCGATTACTGTTGAAGTCATTCGTGAAGCAAGAAGCTATATTGCACGTCAGTTTCACGCACAAGGCTTTAATCCTGTCTACCGTATCGGAAGACCAACGGATCAAGGACATGACTTGCTCGATATCCATGGATTAAAACCTTCTCAAATACTGCTCTTTGCAGACTTGATTCAACATTGGCCCGGGATTGTTGACCATGGACTATTTTTAGAGCGAACAGCTAATCATGCTTTTATTGGTCACTTCGATGGCTCAGTCACTCACCACACGTTTTAGACCCATGATTTAAGGTGCTAACTGAAAAATGCTGAACGCCAGCTCCTAATAAAATTAGATCATGCGCTGGCACATCCCAAATATCTGATGAAAAATGATGCATTTGATCTTGATAACCTAGCATGACTCGCCTTGGCTTGTCATTTCGTCGTACATAACTCAAGGTTCGGTCATAATACCCTTTCCCAAACCCCACCCGGAAGCCATGATGGCTAAAACCAATCACTGGCATTAATACCAAATCCAAGTGATGAATGCGTATTTCTTTTGACGGCCGAATGCCTTGCCCCAAACCTCTTTTATCTATCTCCAGGTGATCAGGGTGATTAAAGCGATAGAAAGATAGACGTTTTTCATACCGATCTAAAGAAGGTAAATAACAATACTTACCGATTCGCTTGGCATGCAAAAGCAATGGCTCTATATTGATTTCAAAAGGCATCGGCCAATAAAATGCAATATGTTTTGCGTTTTCAAACCAATATTGACGTGTTATCCAATGACATAAATATAAATGTTGGTGGCAGTGAATGGATTTGTGATTAGAAAACGTGCGAATGTCTGCTTTATTGACAAACATAAAAGCCTCTCAATGACCCTCCACATAACTCTGAACCCTGAAGTTCAAGTGGGCATCGGCATAAGAACATCAGTCTCTCCAATGAAGGATATGAACAACAGCTCTTAACTAGCCAACTCCCCATGTTATGGTATCGGTTCAAGAATTACCAAGAAGGTACACCAAGAAGCCATCTTCAGTATAGTACAGATTTTAAATCAGATGCAAACTCGTTTTACATTGTCAATTGTTGATCAACTAATTTAATCAGACTTTTGAGTGTTTGATTAATTTTTTCAATAACTTCTTGATCAACTTGACGCTCCCCCATGACTAGTAATAATTGCAAAGAAGCTAATACTGAAATGCGATCAGCATCCAAATTTTGATGTTTTTGGTATAAGGCCGTCATGGCTTGGTCCAGCTGGCGAGCACATGAGTGGAGCTTATCCACACTAGATTCTGGGCAATTTAACGTATACTCTTGATTAAAAACTGTTATTTTAACTGGCTTCATTTGCTTCAATCTGTTGGATCAGTCGATCTAGTTGCGCTAGTGCCAGCTGATTTTTTTGCTGCTCATGTTGGTGGGATTGATTTAAACGTTTTGATTCAATTTTCGTTTGTCTTGCTTGTTTAACTAGCTGAGATAACTTTTGTTGCAGGTCGGCTAAATTATCCTCAACATCTTGCAGTGTGGCTGGATTAGGTGATGCCATATTGCGTTTCAATCTATGCTAACTGGTTAAGAACATGCTAAGATAAGGCAACTAACAATGCAAGGTTATGCCATGGATCGTCAGCCCTTTAAAGGTCATCGCAGTAAACTCATGGCCAAATTACCAAAGCAAACCACGGTCGTCATCGGTACAAACAACGTTCATGCCCGCAACCATGATGTTCACTTTCCTTTTTACCCTGACAGTGATTTTTGGTATTTAACTGGCATTGATCAACCTGGTTATGTATTGGTGATTCAATCACCTAATCACTCTATCTTATTTTGCCCGCCTGAGGATAAGCTAAAAATGCTATGGGAAGGAGACTACCCGTTAGCAAAAGATGCTCAAGACCTTGGCTTTGATGAAGGAAGGTGTATTGATGACTTACCAAGCTTTATCAAAAATATACCAACATCAACGGCGCTACTAAGCACTGGTGTGCAAGCTAAAAAATTAACAGCCATGTCTCTATCTACCAAACAATGGCAGCCCCTTGAGCAATACCTTCACCCATTAAGGTTGATAAAAAGTGACTGGGAGCAACAACAGCTTAAACAAGCTGCCCAGATCTCTTGCCAAGCTCACAAGGCAATCATGAGAACTCGGGCCCAAACATCACAAGAAATTGATGCCCTTTTCAGCTATCAAGTGCATCGCCAGGGCCATAAGACATTAGCCTATCCCTCAATTGTCGGTGTAGATGATCAAGCTTGCGTTCTGCACTACACCAAAAACCAATCCACCATCAACCAAGACTCGCTTATTTTAATTGACGCAGGTACTACCTGCTGTGGATACGCTGCTGATATCACCCGAACCTTCCCCAATGTCAAGTTCACAGAGAATCAACAATCTGTTTACTTAGCAGTACTCTGGATCCAAGAGCAAATCATCAAACAATGCCAAGTTGGTCAAACTTGGCAGCAGCTTGTTGATACACATATTAAATGTACCCAAGAAGCAATCAAACAACTGGGCTTTGGCTATGACATTAGGCAATTATGCCCACATTCATTTGGGCATATGGTTGGCTTAAATGTCCATGATGTGCCATGCCAACCAACAGACCAACTAAAACCTGGCATGTGTTTTACAGTTGAACCAGGACTTTATTTTCACCCCATTTTATTAGACATGCCAAAGGCTTTTTCTGGTATTGGCATTCGTATTGAAGATATGATCCTTATTCAAGCCAATGGCCCAGAGATAATCACTGATCAAGCACCTAAATCACTTGAAGCTATTTTAGCATGCAGACAACAAGCACAATAACCAATACTGACCTACTCATTGTTGGTCAGGGCTTAGTTGGCCAGGCACTAGCCAATCAACTTAAAGATTTACCAATGACGATCACCCTGATCGATCAAAAATCACATACTCTTACAAACACTGACCCTAGAATCCTTGCCTTAAACCCCAATAGCATTGATCTACTGTACGGCCATCATCAACCGAAACAGGCATATGCTATTAAACAAGTGCATCTACATACTGTACCAGGCTACCCAGCAGATTCTCTCACATCGAAAGCTAATACTCAGCTAGGCTCCTGCATACCGCTGGTAGCTATAGAGCAACATCTACTTGCCCAGCTCAAGTCACACAATATCAATTGGATTAACGGGGCAACTTTTTTAGATATTACGTCAAATGAGAATGCTCACTTGGTTCGATTCACCAAAAATAAAAAGATTCATGAAGTAAAGGCCAAACTAGTGATTGGCGCTGATGGTTGCCATAGTCCAGTAGCCAGCAGCATCCCCACTAATGACGCCCAGTCTACCTTACCCACCATGCACAGCAACCTTTGGCCAGTCACCCTACAAAAAACATACAGCCATCAAGCTTGGTTTGGGATAATGCAGCATGCTTTTATAGCGTATATACCTTTACAAGATAAGCGGGGTAAATTGATCGTGACAACCCTCACGGCACTTGCAAGCCCTTCTAGCTGGCTAGAAAATCAAAAAAAACATCTCGTTAATTTTCCTGAATTTGGCCTACAAAACCACTTTCACTATACCAGTGAGACATTTTGCCGTCAGTCAAAACAAAATGGCATTTTACTACTTGGCCAAGCAGCTTCCTGCCTCCCACCTATTGGTGCTCAGCAACTAAATAGTGCACTCATTCAAGTACAGTATGTTACGCATCAAATAAAATCCATGCTTGAGCAAAGTAAGCCACTCAATCAACTTGATCCTCAGCAAAACCATCTTTCTACACTTGCAACCTATCATTCCCTTATTAAAGTGATTCAATATGGTCTTACTTACCAACAATTACCTCACCGATTAAAAAAACTAGGCCACTGGGCTATACCAGCGCCCATTCGACAACAAGTAACTGACTACCTCAGAGGTTGGGGGCAAGGAGCTTACAGAGCATGAATCGACAAAAAAAGATTGCTGTTGTTGGTGGTGGTATCATGGGACTAGCTACCTGCTTAGGGTTAAAAAATAGCCCTTATCAAATCACCCTCATTGCACCAGACATGCCAGTTAACAGCTCAAAAAGCTGGGTTCACGCTTTAAATAGCCAAAGCTTAGACTGGCTTCAAGCGCAAGGCATTGATCATTTTCAATACACTCCCGTTCACCATATGTCGGTTTACCCAAACGCTGACCTGCCACCTTGGTATTTTTCATCACATCAATCACCAAATAAAAATCTATGTGCCATCACCCATGTTGCCAGCCTTATCAAAGCGCTCAAAGTTCACACTCAAGGCCATATTCATCATATTTCAGCGACTGTCAATTGGCAAAAAACTGAGCTGCCCTCACTTAGCCTGTCTAACGGAAAGACGTTTTACCCTGATCTGATCATTTTTGCTGATGGCAGCCAATCACCAAGCCTAATCAGATCAACCATCAATACCCATCATCAACCTTACCACCAAATAGCATTAACAACATCGCTAACAAGTAACCAACCTCATAACAATCATGCTAAGCAGTGGAATGACCAAGGTGGCTTTTTAGCCTTGTTACCAACTGATCACCCCTTTAGCTATGCTATGGTATGGTCAATGGCCCACGATCACGCTGCTCAAATCAAAGATCCAGTTCACCTCTCTGAAAGTTTAAAGCGTGTTACTAAACAAACTTTTATGATTGAGGATCCTATCAACAGATTGCCATTAGCAGGGCACCTTGCTGAACAATTTTTCTCAAAACAGATGGTGTGGGTAGGCGATGCCGTTCACCGAATCCATCCACTAGCTGGTCAAGGAGCAAATCTTGGGCTCTATGATGTACAAAGCCTCACAGGGCAATTAATCAAACATGGATCTTTACAAACAGCTTTACCAATTTATCAACGGCTAGCAAAAACTCGAGCAACTTTTTGGTACCAATGGATCAATCACTATTGGACCCTGCAACAACATAATCTCCAAAAATCAGCCTTTGATTACCTAGCAAGCTATACGCTGGCTGCATTTAATGCACAATGCATAAAAGCAGCTTCTGGCTACTGGCCATCACAGCGTCAGTAAAGCCAGAATAAATCTGGCTCAACTGACATCTTGTTATTATCTGTATCTTTATACTTATTTTATTTTAAAGAAAAATAACTCTTGCTTTCTTTATGCACACCTTGCACTGAACTACTTCTTTTTTGCCGGCTACTGGGAAAAAAAGTAGCACCTTTTGTATTGTGCATTCTTGTGGTTTTTAAATATTTTTTCGATGCAGCTGAGGTACTATCACTAATAACATCAGAATTTTTTCTTACTTTTGATTGAGAATTAATATCACCGGTTTTAGCATTTAAAGATTGTAATCCCTTAATACGAGATTCTATATTTGAAGTAGATCCAGATATTTTTTGTATTAACTCTTCAATAAAGATACGAGACTCAGTTATATTATTCACACATTCTTCGAATTTTCGTTCATCAGAATGATTAAGATCTACGTGTTTTTGATATAGCTCTTCGGTTCCAACTGTATAAACATGTGCTGTTTTACCGCATATCGGTATACTTTCTAAAAACTTGATATGATCATTAACTCTTTGTTCTGTCTGTGTACCACCCTGACACTTATTTGACTCAGACAGACCGTATAGTACTGGTTTGTTATCAATACCTAATTCTTCAAGCTTAACCATCTCTAACGCATTCAATTTATTTTTTAGTTTTTGAACTTCTATTTCACCCAATTTATTATTCAATTTTGTTCTGAAAACTTCAGCTTTCTTAGAATTTCTGTCTACAGTTTCTTTAGTTTTTTTTCTCTCTTTTATACTTTTTTGTAAATTTTTATTTGTGCACTCATATCTATCTGGTCTATTCTTTACGCCATGTCTTTTTAGCCCAAGGAAGTAAAACCCTTCAACATGAAAATACTGATCGAAGTAATCAAACAGAACAAGATTCTCACCCGGGTAGGCCCATGCCCGATATTCCCCACTTTGTTGAGCCATATAAATTACAGCTGCTTCTGCTAAGAAGAATTTTTTATTGTTTTGGTATACTTTTTCTCCGATTTCAAGCTCAGTAAGCTGCTGTAAATCATCTTTTGAAAAATCAGGATTAATTCTTCTTGCTTTCTTGAGCAATTGATCCTCTGCTTCTTTATTGACAACGTCTTTAAATCTATCCTTATTTTCATCATATAGACTTTCTATCAACCGTCTAGCTTCAACAAAACCTATTCTATTTATTAAATCTTTCCACTCCAACCGTTCATTTTTAATCCCTTCCATGGTTTCATTTTGAGAGATTTTCATAATCTAATCCTCCCTCCAAATAAAGACCATCCAAATACCTGACAGTCTGTTAAAAATGCCAATATAAACAAAAAGACTTCAACTTCACTTTTAATGTTGTTATTGTGAGGAAGTAAATTTAAGTAACTAATAATTATGATATATTAAAATTGACATAGTAACTTTGTGGATCAGCTCTTTGTGTTATTATTTAGCGCGATATGCAACATTTAAATAATAAAATATTATTAAAAATCTATAATAACATAAATAATAACGTAAAGTTGCAAAACAACATATGATTGTTAACTATTTAATGCTCAAGTAACTAGCACCACGTGTATCAATGACGTGAATAACTCTGTCAGCGCATGATTTTAAAGCATTTTAATGTTATCAGGCAACCAATTACCCCATAGATCATACGCTTGACAATACTAAAAGCTTATACTATAACTGACTGATGATTTTGGGAATAACCTATGAGCCACCTAAGTTACGACCCTGTATACTCGTACGCTGTCGATAGGTTTAACAATATCCTGCATTGCAATCAAGCATTTGAAAATCTATTTACTCAAAATCTAAAACCACTAGCTGGCAAGAATCTTGATCAAATTGAAAAAAGCTTACAGAGGCCTGAAAGTCATCATCTTCAACCATGGTCAACAAACAATCGTTTAGCAAGAGATAGTAAACATACAACACTAAAAATACTTGAACACTTTTCTGGAAGCGAAACATTATTTAGTTATAAAATCTGTATTGGTGAATTAATCATGAGTATCAGCTTTACACATGAAGTCTTTTTTGAGCACTGTACTGACGGAGAACTTTTAAGGCTAGTTATTCAAAAATTACCCATTAATCTTTATTGGCATAAAATAAACGGAATGATTATTAGAACAAATCAAAAACAAGCAAGAGAAGCTGGATTAATTAACACTTATGGTGGCATCAGATTTGATTCATTAAGCTATATACTTGGCAAGAATCATGTACAACGAGTTAATGATGTAACAAGAACAATCATTGACGAACAAAAAAATTGGTCTGGTGTTGAGAATGCATCTACGAAAAATGTTCGAAAATATTGTTTTTCAATGAAATCGCCTGTCATTAATGAGAAGACAAATAAAGTTGATAGTATCATTGGAACATCAGTTGATGTTACCCAGCTTTACTACCAATTAAAAGGAGCCGAAAGAGACAAAGAAAAAGCTCAAACAGAAGCAAGATATAAATCTGATTTAGTGTTACAAGTAGCACATGACTTTAGAAATCCTATCGGTGCTATGCAAACCTTTTTAGAAACATTTGATAAAAGTGAGTTAAGCGAATCAAGTATAGAGATGATGGATTATCTGCGTGCGTGCTGCCTTAGCATGGGTGAGTTATGTACCAAGATATTTGATCAAAAGCTAATTGAAAACCATAATTATCAACCAACTTTCAAACCAATGAACATCGTAACTGTGGTTCAAAAAATACTTGACATACAAAGGCCTGCCATTAGTATTGCTGGCCTTAAACTATTTATGGATATTTCTGGAAAAATACCACAGACCATTAAGTATGACGAAGTTTACTTAACAAAAATCATCACAAACCTAATTAGTAATGCTGTCAAATATACCAAAAAAGGCTATATTCAGGTTAACGTTTCATGCAAAGATGAAAAAGTAAACAAAATACTGTTACATGTCATAATAGAAATTAAAGACACAGGTCAAGGAATGGATAAAAAAACTGCACAGCAGCTTATGAATAACATGGAAGCTAGCAGGATAGAAACAGATAATTACACAGGTAATGGACTTGGACTTCAAATCATCGGCTACCTTATGAAACAATTAGGTGGCTTCGTAGAAATGGAAACTACACTAGGCAAAGGAACCTCATTTATAACACATCACTACATAAGAGTTGAACCGTCACCAGAGATCTTCGAGGATGAAAATCTATTTTCAGAATAGCTACTAATTATTAACAACATGAATCTTATGACTAATAGTCTTATAGGCTCTCTATTAGGTAAAAAACAAGCTTTCTCTTATCTAACATTACTTGAATATCTCTTAGTATCAACTTACCAAGCAATGATCAAGAATAGGCTGGATTGACAAATATTTATTTAATTTACACACCAGATTAGTGATGCCCTCTAAAGTATGAAGTGCAACACCAGGTATGAAAAATAAGTTCAAACAAGTGAGTTGCAAAGATCTGTTTATTTCATCACTTATTAATTATCAAAATAAGGAGTGTACATAAGCTGTTATTATTTACTACTGTCAGAGCGATCACAGATTGACTCGTTGAATTGACTTATCTACAGCATCTAAAAGGTAGCCAAATTAGCCAAATGTCTCAAATATCTCAAGAGAACTTGCCAGAGATAGACATGCTCTGGCAAGCTAGACGGTCAATCCTTGATTGGTCTCTTCGTCATCTAGAGCGCAGGTTGTCCTAAGACAAAACATCTGGATACCTCAAAAGGCAAATTGTATGGATTGGTGACTCGAGAATCTGTCAGTAAATTTTGAAAAATCACAAGCAAAGAAAGAAGCTTCATCATTTTCAAGCCGATTAACTCAAAAGGTACAAATGCAAAGGTGGCTGTAATATGATTAACAATCGATTTGATATATCCAAACGACCAAAGGTTGTTGATCATCAAGGCAGAGTGGGTGGTAGGCAAACCAACACCATCATGAGCAAGCAAACTGGTTTAAGGGCCTACTTTACTACCCCAAAAATTCATAGAAAAGCTGATTAAATGAACATACAAATGACCTCGCTTATCAATATATCCCTATATCAACCCACTTTAATACAGTTGATGATGAGACGATCAACCCCATAACAACCTTAAGAGTCGGCCAAGTAAAGCGCTAGGATTTAGATCACCAAACAAGGTGATACAAAAATGCTTAAGTCCATTAGGTATTGCAATTTAAGATTGAATAAGCGCTGCATAAATATGCTAGAGGTCAATTTCTCAAAATCATGTGCCACTCTAAGCTATAAAAAGAACAATGAAGCAATACCCTCTGTGCAAGGTAGCATTTAATTTTTTCTCAACCACTAAAATCTCTCAGGTCACTAGTTTAAAATTCTCAGTTACAAGTCTAAATTACACACAAATGAAGATGGTATGCGCGAGTGTTTTGTTGTTTGAGGTTAGTGCTATTGGCATACCCGGAACCTACTTGCAGCGCACTCTTAAGGTGACAAGCCTCTATATAGCATTATATAGCGCTGACTTTTAATACTGATTTGCTTGATTTATCACATCTACCAATAACTCAGCCAAAGCATCTAAACTCTTATAAGCCAACATTACCCATCCTCGCTTCACTTCTTATACTTTGACAAGACACAAATGAATTTGCTGAAGTGATGTTTCACTGATGAATAAATAAAAACGTGAAAGAAACTGGGATGAAATTTTACTTATAATCTAAGTAGGAGGCTATATAGAGCTTTCAAAACATTACGCCCATTCAACTCTGAAGTGCGACACCCAATCGACGTAAGTGTTTTTGCATCACCTCGTTTGGTGACCTGAATCCTAGCACTTTTCTAGGGCGATTGTTAAGGTCATTTTCGATACGGTTGATCA
>Ga0233438_10001921_pt1 | contig 21687 bp, 32 predicted proteins | sample SI_123_September_FD_182720 | JGI IMG/M metagenome (GOLD analysis project Ga0233438, IMG submission 182720) | Seawater microbial communities from Saanich Inlet, British Columbia, Canada - SI_123_September2016_10_MG | ecosystem: Environmental > Aquatic > Marine > Inlet | place: Canada: British...
ACCGCATCAATCTCATCAATGAAGATGATACATGGTTGATTTTCACGCGCTTGCTCAAAGAGTTCCCGGACGCGCTTAGCGCCAACACCAACGAACATCTCAATGAAACTCGCGGCAGAGCACTGTACAAACGGTACACTCGATTCACCCGCGATAGCACGAGCTAGAAGGGTCTTACCAGTACCCGGGGCACCAGCGAGGAGGGCGCCACGTGGGATTCGAGCACCACTTCCATAGTACTTTTCGGGGTTTTTGAGAAAGTCAACAATCTCCTCGAGCTCATCCTTAGCTGAGTCGATACCCTCAACATCCTTGAATCGCGTAGTAACCTCATCTTCCATGTTAAATTCGGCAGACTTCATGAAAGGATTTGGCATTCCCATACCACCTTCACCTCTTGGGGCGAATAGGGTACGACCAAGGGTAAATATGTAAGCGATAAAAAAGAACATGACAACATTCTCGATAAGGGACACCGGTTGAGTATTATCTATGAGAACTTCAGTCTCACTTTCCATTAGAGTCTGCCACAACTGTTCGTTCTGTGGGATTGAAACATCACCATAATCCCCATTCTCTTCCTGAAACACTGCTATGTTCTTGTTGGGTCGTATGATTACGGAAGGGAGTTCACGGTTTTTGAGCCCTTGGATAAACTGTGTATATGTTCTTGGATGGTATTCCACCTTTCGTTCTTTGGTATCAACTTTGACAGTGGGTGCGGTAAAGCGTGTCGCGATACCTTTTCCAATGCTGAACATACTTTATAGTAAAGTGGGGATTGTTTTAACCCACTTTTTCGGCATACGTGGCATCTCATCTTTCGTCTATTATGTTCACATATCTCGAAATACCCACATGTGCCACACAACTCTCTCAAGTCTCCATGAATACACAAAGGACCACTATTACACACGGTACAACGAATCAAGTTTATACCATGTGGACATGACATTCTTATTTAAAGATATTTTTTACTTTTAAATAAGATGAGTTTAAAACTCGAATTAGTAAACAACGGAAAATACAATGTATTCGTAATAGAAGGTGACGAGTACATAGGAAACGCTATATCAAAAGGGCATGAATGGGATGCATGGATGCGTAAAGACTTGGAAAAATACTATGTCGATAGAACTGAAATCCTAGACATAGGGGCAAATATAGGATACAACTCTCTGATGTTTTCTGATTACGGACCAGTCGTGTCATTTGAACCAGTGTATCATGAAGTAGTTATAAAAAATGCACAAAATAATGCGTTGAAACATTCTATCGTTATTCATCCGTGTGCACTTTCAGATGAGGAGAAGACGACTGAAATTTTCATACCCAGTAAAGGGTGTCAATCCAAGACACATATAAATTATGGGGGTACGAGCTTTCATCTTAACGAAGATATGAAAGGTGATTCCGTGCGGGTAAAGTGTAAAAGACTCGATGATATTTACGATGGTAAGCCATCATTCATAAAAATTGATGTCGAGGAGCATGAATTACAAGTTCTAGAGGGTGCTAAGGAGACTATTAAAAAATACATGCCGACTATACTCGTTGAAATTCATGACTTTGAAAACAGTCCAGTAGCCGAGTTTTTAGAATCTTTGGGATACGACAAACCAGAACCAAGACCGGAGGGTGTGTTTTTATATCGCGCGAAAGACATTTTATCCATCATGTAATACAGTTGATACGCATCGACAATACTCTCTCGATGATATTGTTCGGGCATACATTCCGGAATACCCTCTTTTGAGTAATACGCCTTTTCACTCTTTCTTTCTTCAAAATGAGATGGTCGGTTATCTAATAACCAGAGAAGGTGTCGACTGCACGTATGGATTTTACCGTATCTTCGTGTATACTCCAGTGTTAATGCGATACCAATTCTACACGCATAGAGATAATTCTCCAAACTTGATCCTACCCACATGGTCATAGGATGTTTTTTATGAGCTGGACGATACCCTCTTGATGTACCATCTTTTGTATACGGTGCGTTTTCATGTACAAACTGTTCCTGATTGGAAAAATGCCACGCGGTGTATAGCATTTGACATATTTCCAATTGGATTTTGACGACGTGTTGGTCACATGACCAATAGGCAATTTCTATTGGGAGTAGTGATAAAAAGAATATATTCATGACATGTTTTTATTAAAATGATACAGCTACTTAGGTTTATTCATCTAAAATATACTCCTCCTCTACTTCTTCTTCATCTTCTTCATCCGGTTCAACATCCAGTGTTTCTTCCTCTTCTGGTTCATCAGACTTTGGGGGCTGGTCCTCATCTTCGATTGATTCGACGATTTCCTCTTCTTTCTTTTTTGCCTTTTTTACTTTTTTCATAGGTTCCTTGTCAAATATTTTAGTAAACACCTTCCCAATCCGGATATACAAATCTTTTCGTTTTTCATTATTTTTTTCAATCCTTTGTAAAAATTCTTTACTAAACCCATGTGATTTGTATGCTTGAAGAACCATTTTAAACGGTGGTCTTTTAGCATGTTTGTAGTATTTAGCGTATAATTCTGCAATAGCAGAGTTAATTTTAACTCTCACGATACCATTCTTCAACACTCGAAGATTTACTTGAATACGATCACCAAATGTAAGTTCTGGTTCTTTTCGTGGTTCTGGGTACACCCTCGGTTGTATTATAGGTAATTGTGGATCTACATAAGGAAGACCCATTTTTTTATAATTCGCTTCCAGTAATTTCAAATAATCATCTTGATGATATACCGGCCCTTTCACAAACTTGTATTGTATTGTGGGTTTGGATTTAGTAATACGACCAATAAACGTATCATCGGGTATACTTCCACGAACGTGAGAAGTATGAACTTTAACACGCTGGGATGGTCGTTTGTACATGCTCATCTTGATTTTTGGAGATGTTATCCTCTAACTTAGGTGTTATAAAAAAATCAAGTTCACATCGAATTACATGAGCAGATTGTTGGTTCACATGTGTATACAGTGGTCCCCAAATTTCGACGACTTTACGCTCCTTATCATACCAAAGGTAATCAAGTCCAAGCTTCTTCGTAAGCCAATAAAACTTTTTACCAGTTTTACCGATGAACGAAAAAATCTGTTCCTCTGTGTACTCAGACACGTCCATTTGGGAGTAGTGGGCGTTTGGGGGTTGATACGGGGCCATCGTTTCTCTTATCCTTAGTAGCCTCCATTTGTTTAAGTAAGTTTCTCACATGCTTTTGAGAATAAACTTGATGTTTACTTTTCTTGTCATTTTTGGTTACACGCTTTTTGGGTTCTTTGTGGTCCATAATTGTTACTAGATCAGATATTTAGTTGACGACTTAGGTTTCATCTTCATCAACGAGTGATACATCATCCTCACTCTCGTCAGTTTCACTTCCACTACACGTAAAATCTTCATCCTCACTGTCATCAATAATCTCATACCCTCGTTGAGTGTATACATAAAGACCAGTCTTTTCCAAATTATCTACATCATAAAAACCAGAAATAGACTCTTTACTCACAGATTCTATGTTTTGACTAAAATTAAATACACTTGAATGAACTCGCTCTAAAAAATTCACCGTGTACTCATTTTCATTTTCTCCGACGACGCGTGCTATATGTATAGTATCGTCATCACATTTGACGTCAACAATCATGTCTATTATGTTTAAATTTTAAATCTTTAATAACATTAATGGAAAACTTGAAGAATTGGGGTGTACATTATATATCCAACAGGGAAATTGCACCAAATGATGCGGTTATGTTTGATATAGACGATACTCTTATTTTTACGGACGGAACACCAAATATACCTATAATCAATCTTTTACATGGAGCGCGTGCTATGGGATACAAAATTGTAATCATCACAGCTCGATCGGGGGTGGGACACGTTATTAACTGGACTGTAAATCAATTACAAGAATATGAAATTGTATACGACTATCTAGGATTTACGAGTGCAGAAACAAAGGGTATAATGAAAAAACAATTACCGTATAACTTCATTTTATCTGTTGGTGACATGCCAACAGACCTTACAGAGTCTGTACACGGGCTTAACATTTCCAATTTTTCTCACAATTGAGACAACTCACAAACGTTGTCATAGGTTCATCAGCCGAACGTGTTTGAAGCTGATAATACGTGGTTTTCTTAGATTTGCATCTCCCACATGTAAAAAAGCCCACTAAACTATCTCTCGCTTCTTTAGCGAGATATTGCTTTCTCAAATCCTTGTGAATTCTTTCCTCTTGTAATTTGGCGTATGGACCTTCCGACCATAATTGTTCAGGTCTCATATCCATTAGATCTATAACATTAATCACCCTTGATTTAATTTTCTCTTTTAGTTCTTCCGAATGTATTAAACACTTTTGAATAGACAAAAACTTATGCTTATAAATACTTGTAAAGTGGGGATTATCCCATGCAGGTTGACTACGACATCTATCATGTGAATGATTCAGTATACACTTCTCGAGATCTGTACATATCTTATCATCTTTTGTGACGTCGAGAAGGGTAGATAATTTACCAATAACAAACTCACGTGTTGAGTTCATTGTTCTTATTCTATATATTTACATTGTTTTTAAACCACTTAGGGCAATGGAAGACCTTCGTAAGGATTGCTAAGTTTACAATCCTCCATATTTTCAGGGGAGCAGTTATCGAAAACCCCAGAAACGCGGCGCTCGGGGTTGGAATCGTACGCATTTGTCACGTAATGATAATCTAAGCGTCCAGAGCCATCAGCTACGTATTTTTCGTTACGTGTCAAAAAACCAAGAAGAACGATAGCTACAAATAGAATTACGATATATTTTATACCTGCGCGATTGGTTGCATTCATTTTAAAGTTTACTGATATTTTTTTTATGATTGTATTTAAGATGACTAAAGCGATTCTTATCTATGAAGATGTAGGTCATGTACAAGAAATAGACCTAGACATAACACCAGTTAAAAATGAAATTTTTAAACTGTTGGGTGGACGCCAGACTTTTATTGGACAGTGGCCTGGTATAGAGGTCGTGATTATGAAAGCCGAAAACGCGACAATTAAAAATGAGAATATTTTACCTCACCCATTCGACAAGGAGGATACACATGGTAAAATTCTCCTCGTACGGATGGATCAAGATTCCGAACCACAAGACTTTACATTAGACGAATATAACTCATTTTGTGTCGGGGATGAAAGCATCTCCGCTTAATACAGCATTTGTATACTTCATACACAACTGAAAATGTATATAGGCGAATTCCATCACATTGTCCATAGATGGTTTGTCCGGTAAGGGGTTATCGGCGATGACTTTAATGAGGTCCGCCTTTCCTCCACTCATAGACTGAGCCGTAGTTTCCCCGAGTTTTTTTAACCATAGAACGTGTTCCTGATTTTTACAGTCGAAACTTCTGACAAATGAAGCCATATATCTATGTACGATTCTTTTCTATAAGTAAGCGCGCACTAGGATCGGTCACCTCGGTCCATTTAGGTCTCCAGATTTCAGATATGAGATGATCATTCTCACGTCCATACATTCGCCAAAATACTTGACGATATAGAGCTTCTTCTTTCGTTAATGGTACGTTGTGATAATTTGATTTCATACGTATTTCATTGAACGTTGCATCATCAATTTCTCCTTCTGCGTATTTTTTGATTTCGTCTACCCAATTTGTACCGACGGCATCACTCATACCATCCTTTTGTCTCCATAGGATGTCATGTGGTAAATACCCTTCAAAGGCTTCGCGAAGTATGCGTTTTTCGATTTTATCAATTTTTCCATTTTGATTAATTCTCATACAATAATCAATAAAGGTCTTATCCAAAAATGGTACAATAAGATCTAAACCATGGGCACCCGCACATCTATCCGCGCGTAGCCCATCAAATTGATGAATAAGTCGAAGACGTCTCATATTTTCTGATGCAAATTCCTCAACACCTGGTGCACTATGAAAATATAGATATCCACCTAAAATTTCATCACTCCCTTCACCCGAAAAAATATACCGACAATTCGTTTTCTGTTTAATATATTTACACAGAAGCCACATAGGCGTACTTGCACGCACAGTTGTTGTATCATACGATTCGAGTGAATGAATGACATCGTTTATGTGAGAAATACCTTCACTCACTGTGAATTTCACTTCAGTGTGTTCTGTGTTTAAATACTTGGCGACTTTTCTAGCAGCTTCAAGATCGGGGCTTCCATCCAACCCAATTGAGAACGTTTTAATTTTACCCAATTTCCTAGTTGCAATAGAAGCTATGAGACTACTGTCAAGACCACCTGAAAGAAGAAAACCAATATCTCGTTCTGTTGTCGCAAGGCGTTCATGCACCGAACGTTCAAATGTTTGACGCATCTCATCGCGTGTGCAGTCATTTACATATTTATTAACACGCCAATATCCACTGTGATAACATACAAAGTCATCGAGATAAGAATCATATATGTGACCCGGTGGGAAAATATCAATCTTAGAATTTAAAAAAAGTAGAGCTTTTACTTCACTAGCGAATGCAATAGAGTTCTCCGCGTATCGAGTATAAAATAACGGTCTTACACCGACTGGATCTCTCGCAGCAATAACTTTTTTACCATCGGTATAAACGAATGCAAAATCACCAGTTATCACATCAAGAGTTTCCAAAACACCGAAATATTCAATCATTGGTATTAAAACTTCACAATCACTGGTACCTTTTTCAATTCCAGTTCTGAATTTCTTATGATTATAGATTTCACCGTTACACATTAACATAGATTTCTCACTCTTAAAAGGTTGCATACCTGTGGGTGTGAGATCATTGATTGCGAGTCGATAAAAATCCATGCGACATTTTCCAAGTGTTCGGGTACTATAATCATCGGGGCCACGATGATGAAGAAGGTGATATCCAGCCTCCACTTCTTCACCAAAAAGTGCAATGATTCCACACATTTTATAATACAAGTCACTTTATTTTTAAGCTAAAATCCATCCACTCACCAAAATCTTCCGGGTTAGCGACACCATCCATTTCCTGTCCGGACATTTTTATACTTTCACTGTCATTACGAAAAATCACATCAAAAGCTATTATACAGTAAAATGAGACGTTTGTTCTACATGCTATTTTATCTAAAGTACTAAAATCAAATGTTTCAATATCCAACGAACGTTTTATAATTCGAGGAGAACCGTATGGAAATTGTACCTCTTCATTTAATTCTAATTTTCTGTTTTCCGAAGACATATCTAAAGAGGGCCATATACGATTTCTTGCTCTAAATTCTGCTGCATAATCTACACACTTCATCGCCATATCCTTTTCAGAAAAACATACGAAACGAGATTTCGAATTAGGATCCACAAGACTAAGATACGTACCGTTATAATTTAACTTTATGAAGTGGAAGTCCATTTAAATTATATAAGGAAAAAAACTTTAATTAATATATGAACTTCCCTAAAACAGCCGGTCAATGTAAATATATGTTAGCTTTGAGATCCAGTAAACCTATAATCATAGGGACCGGACCCGCGGGTACTGGTAAGACTATGCTCGCGTGTAATATCGCGACTGAACATATTTTGAAGCATCCCAGAGCACGGGTTGTTTTAACTAGACCAATTGTTGCGGCCGACGAAGATATGGGATACCTACCCGGTGATATGGATCAGAAGATGGAACCATGGACGAGACCAATGTATGACATTTTTGAACAGTCTATGACCCATAATCAAATGGATAGATGTATTTGTATTGAACCATTGGGGTATATGAGAGGTCGAACATTTAACCATACTTTAATAATTGCGGATGAGATGCAAAACAGTACACCAAATCAAATGAAATTACTTCTCACACGTCTGGGTGAGGGTACAAAAATAGTAGTAACCGGTGATTTAGAACAATCTGATTTAGAGGGGGATAATGGGCTTGAAAATTTAGTGTACAAAATGCAATGTATGGAGCTCGATTATATAAAACACGTGGAAATGGAAGATGATGACATTGTTCGTCATCCAGCGGTTAAAGAAGTGCTCGGTATTCTAACAAAATGACAAAGGTCATCATCGCACTACCTGGTCGAACATATTCTGGGAGATTTATGATGAATCTTCTAAATACGATGATGGTAATGAAATCCCGTGGATATGATGTTATATTGACGAATGAATATTCAAGCTATGTTACATTCTCTAGAATGAAAACTCTAGGTCTGGATGTTCTTAAAGGTGTTGATCAAAAACCATTCGATGGAAAAATAGACTATGACGTATGGCTCACGATAGATTCTGATATTGTATTCACCCCGGAACAAGTCATCGAACTCATCGAGGACACAAACACTCACCCCGTTGTATCGGGTGTATATAGAATGGAAGACATGAAACATTACGCGTGTGTAAAGGAATGGAATGTAGACTATTTCAAGAAAATGGGAACATTTCAATTCGTAAAGGTTGATGACTTTGAACGCGCCCCCAAATTCGTTTCGGTCGCTTATAACGGCATGGGATTCTTCGCATGTCGTAAAGAGGTGATAGAGAAGTTGAAGTATCCATACTTTAGCTACCCTCTCATAGAGATTGAAGGTAAAGATGGGGTCATAATCAGAGATACATGTTCAGAGGATGTCGCATTTTGTAAAAATCTCACTGATGCAGGTATGGAGATAATCGTGAATACGACCCTCCGTGTTGGCCACGAGAAAACTCTTGTAATTTAAGAGATTGGACAACGTTGTTAAATTTTTTTAACTTTTCATTGAGTCTTGCAACTTTCGCTTCCATGAGTCTTCGCTCGTACTGGTAGGATTTCTCGAAATTAATCAATTCGCGTTTTTTATCTTCATACCACTCTGAAACTTCGTATATTTCATCGTCAATTTTTGTATATTTTTCAGCCAATTTATAATCAGTTGGAAAATTTTGCATATCATTCGCTATTTCTTCGATGCGTGTCTCCAATTCCTGACACGCATCTTTGAACTCTGCATGTTCATTAATCATACCTTTCTTATAGAAATTCTTTTAACTTAGGTTACATCAACTCATCGTAAATGTTATCATTAGACGGCGGTGCTATATCAAATCCACCATCACAATACCCCTTTTTACTATCTTCATTCTCTATCCACCTACTCTGTTGCTTCTCCATCGATTTTATATGCCACATGGCAAGTTGAGGAGTGGGTTTGAGACCGATAGCCTTATCTGTCCCTGTCAGTTTGGTATGAATCTCATCGGACCATTTAATGTGGTCGACGTTTTTGTATATACGTCCCTGGAAATCTGGCCAGTTAATCCACCCCATTTCGTTAACCTTGAACTGTTTACACGTGTGTAAAAATTCTTGAGTCATACCTGGATGAATATTTATTCTCGGAATGAATATAACTTCACTATCAGTTGTCGAAATAACCTGTTTAATACTCTTGATGAGTAGTTCTTGTGGCATCTCGTCTGCATCTATACCAAAAATGTATTCACCGGTGGCAACTTCCTTGTGGTAACAAGCGTTTTTATAAAAGGAATCAAATGGGCGTTCAAAAACGGTTATATGCTTTTTGAAATAATCTAAAACTTTTTGAACCTTGTCCGTTTTATGTAGACTATCAACAACAACATGAATATTATCAACGTAGTCTATTGTTTTGACCAAAAAATTTAAAAGTGAGAAAAGTTCTCGAGACTCGTTACACACTTGAATAGAGTACGTAATCTTGACATCATCTTCATAGCAAATACTTCTCCAATCTATAGACTTACCAGTCATGTTATTGTCGATATATTTGGGAACATTATTAATTTTCAATTTCTTAACATAATCCATGTCGACGAGGTCTGGGTGTACGTACCAATCCTCATATACGACATCGGGTTCACGGTCGTGTACATCGTTAAATACAGATACGTATCCACGCTTCTTGAATATTTCTCTAGACTTTTCACGGGTTGATTTGTAATCACCCGCACAATAATAATCGTGTTCAAATGTGATGGTTGCAAACGTATAGTCATCAAAAATCTCATTATCCATTTTTTCTAGTGCTTCCATGGTGGATCCGTTACCGGCATCTAAATCAATTTGGAGATAATCGATGTTTTTGGGCATATTATTCTCCTCGAGGAGTTTCTTATACTCAATCTTAGTCGCATCTGAAATGACATGTACACTATCCTTTCGATGCTCTTCATAATCTTTGAGGTGCTTTTCGTCGAATTCAATCATAATACCACTCCACCCAAATTCCTTTTCAAGAGTATAAGTATTATTTATATCAATGGGGTGATTGGCTCCAAGTTCTAAAAATGTTCCATTCTTCTTTTTCTTTAGAATATTCAAAACAAACTTATCTTGTAAAGCCTGACCGTGATAAATGGTCATTATTGTTAATTAAAGCTACTTCCCTTTAAATAAATATGAAGGTGTCCGATTATATCACCAATTTTCTCATCGATAAGAACATAACAAAATGTTTTTCTGTGACTGGTGGGTTTGCTATGCACCTTAACGATTCATTTGGGCAAAAACTTGACGTAACATATACACATGGAGAACAGCCAGCTGGTTATGCGGCACTCGGTTGGTCGTCATATGAACATAATCCAAGTATATGCTGCGTAACATCCGGTTGTGGTACAACAAACGCAATCACACCCTGTCTTATAGCCTACCAAGATAGTGTCCCTGTATTTTTCATTAGTGGGCAAGTACAAAAAAATGATAATATACGTAGTCACGGTGGTAGAATCAGAGGTTATTTCGGTTCGGATTGTGACATCGTAGAATCCGTAAAAAGTATAACCAAATACGCGGTAGAATTAACAGATCCCAGTAAAGTTCTGTATGAACTAGAACGTTGTTATCACAGTCTAACAACGGGTAGGATTGGACCAGTGTGGTTATCGGTACCGGTTGATGTACAATCTATGGACGTACCCGATACACTTCATCGATACATAGCACCAGATACAAACGTAAATGAAGAATATATGATTCCTAGTGAATTCCTTAGTTTATGGGCCAATTCCAAACGACCTATCGTATTAGCTGGAAATGGTATTCACCTCTCTAAAACGAAAGATGAATTTCATAGATTTCTTAGAAGATTTACACTTCCGTATGTAGTGAGCTTTTTTGGTAGTGATCTAGGAGATACTTACATCGGAAAAGTTGGCATAGTTGGAAATAGAGCTGGAAATTTTGCGATTCAAAATGCAGATCTAATACTATGTCTAGGGTGTCGATTGTCTAAAGGTATAACCGGTTACAACAGAGATTTGTTTGCACGAGAGGCTAAGATATTGTACGTCGATATTGACAAATCGGAATTTCTCAAACAAAAAGGTGTAGATATCCACGTCAATATGGATTTGAAAACATTTTTCGGTGTTGAATTACCACTCACTAATATTTCAGAGAAATGGATTTCTAAAACGTTGGAGTGGAAAATAATATGGGCAAATGAACTTCCAGAAAAGGAGGGAACGTTGATATGCCCGTACAGACACCTTAATACATTTTTCAAACACAAAAAGAAAAACAGTATCGTGACCGCCTCGTCGGGTTCCATCTACAACATCATATGGCATATGTATCAATACAAGTACGGTGATAGATTTATAACGAGTAGTCACGGTGACATGGGATATGAGATGACGACGGCTATAGGCGCATCCATGCATGGTAAACGCACATTTCCTATACTCGGGGATGGTTCTTTTCAGTTTAATGTACAGGAATTACAAACCATAAAACATCATAAATTACCGATAACTATTATCGTTTTCAACAACGATGGGTATGGTGCAATTAAAGTCACACAAAATAACGTATTCAATAGAGAGTTTGGAACTAGTTCAAAGAGTGACATATCGTTTTGTAATATACGAAAAGTAGCTAGAGCGTATGATATACCATACTATAAGGTAAAGCATGATCGAGATGTGGATTATCTTCAATACACCGACGGACCTTTGATAGTTGAAATAGAATGTAACGTACAAGGGAGATTTCCGAGAGTTTCAAACAAACCCATGGAAGATGGCACATTTAAAAATATGCCCCACGAAGAGATGGCACCATTTCTCGATGACACGGAATTACAAAAGCATATGTTCGTCAAACGAATTTAAAGATGGTTTGACAATATCATTAAATGAGAATCCTCGATTGTACTCTACGAGACGGTGGTTACACAAATAACTGGAATTTTTCAAAAGAACAGGTCGCGGAGAGTTATACCGCATGTAAAGATTCGGGTATTGAATATACAGAAGTTGGTTTTAGACGCACATCCCCCGAAGAAGGTTTTGGTGTTTGGTACCATACCCCCGAGAGTCTCATAAACGAAACACTATCAGAAATCATAAGCGAGGATACGAAAGTTGCCGTGATGGCTCAAATGGGAACATTCACAATTGACGACTTTGTCCCTAAAAAGGAATCTTTGATTTCTATGGTTCGTGTTCTCGTAGCGTATCACTGTATTGACAAGGATGATTCTAGACTAAATGTAAAACTCTTAAAAGAAACGTGTGAAATGGTTTCAAAGCTTAAATCGCTTGGGTACGAGGTAACTATTAATATTGGGCGTATTGATAAGATGTCAGATACCCAGATAGAGGAAACGTGTAGACTCATTTCTCCATGTGAGGCGGATTATTTTTATATAGCCGATACCTACGGTAATCTTGGTATAGTGAAGATGAATTATATTCTCGATGTGATTAAAAAAACGTACGATGGAAAGATTGGGTTTCATGCACACGATAATCTATTAAACGCCACAGTAAAAAGCATCGATTCGTATTATAACGGTGTATCAATAATTGACGGTACGATGGGTGGTATTGGTAGAGGTTCGGGTAATGCAAAGACAGAACTTCTCATCGCGCATACCATAATGAAAGACAAGGATGAATATCAACTTCTTCCAGTACTAGAATACTGTGAGAAATGGATTGGTAGTTATAAAAATAACCATGTGTTGTATTTCATTACAGGAATGTATTCTATGCATGTAAATTATGCAATCACTCTCATAGAAAAGTATGATTTTACATTTTCAAAATGTTTTAGCATTCTCATGCATGTGTTTAACGAAAATAAACACAATTTTTTCGATGGAAAATATCTTGAATCAGTATGTGAGATTTACTGAAAGTCCATTATCTATACATATAGACTGACCAGTGATACCATTATTAATAAAACAAAGTAATGTACACATATTTAAAATATCCTCACAACTCGTAAAATTATGTTTCAATGATTCGTATTCTCGTGTTGATAACGTTCTCCTCGTCATTTCGTTATCAATAGGACCCGGTAATATAGCGTTAATGAGTATATTTCTTTTCTTGAGTGTGATTGAAGCGGAACGAACGAGTCCACCTATAGCACTCTTTGAAACACAATACGATAATTTATTTACTCTACCACTTTCTTGTAAAATAGAACTGATTATACATAATCTCGCACCATTCATAAGCTTCCCGGAGCGTTCAAAATAGTCTATAGATTTAACAATGCTGTTTACATTCACATTCATCATGTCATCGTACGTTTGACTATTCAAAGAACCTATGGAGTCGTTTGTATTCATACCGGTGCACCAAATAATACACTTTATGTTATCGAATGTTTCCAAACCCGTGAAATCGTCTGGTTTAGAAAGGTCGTAATGTTCACGAGTCAATCGAATAGCATCTAAAAATTGTGCACATATGTAACGACCCACACTACCTGTTGAACCAAAAACAAGTGTCGTCATACTTACTATATTTATAGAGACCTTTAAGTGTGTCGTTATCTTCTACCATAACACTTTCATTTAAGTAATATTCAAATAGTCGCTTAATCGTCGGTATATTCTTGACGATACCACCCGTTAAAAATATCCTAGATCTATTCTTGAACTTTAAATTAAGAATATTTACATATTGTTGTACGTAACACCGTAATAGACTACAAGCTATCGTGTATTTAGTGGTACTCTCGTTAATAGTCTGAATTATTCCACCGTTGTTAAAATTATATGCACTTTTAAAATACCCGAGATGTATGATTTCTGTAGATTTAACGACATCTTCAAAAAGGAGTGTAGAATATTCAGGTAAGTCAAATAAATCTTTAAAAAATTTCATACTTCTTCCGGATGGTATATGAGTTATACAATTTAGAATATAATCGAAACATGGACGATTTTCTGTGTCACCCCTATAATTCTTATTAATCTGTATAACCTGTGAACCCGTACCCAAGTTTATAATAATATCGTCAATTTTCAAGTCTTGATCTATACCCAAAACTGCAGCGTGTAAATCACCGAGTGGTGCATACACAATCGAATCATTTACTTTTCCACATGGTACCGGACCATATTTTACGACAGAGGGAAGAGTGAATCTCGATTCCTTTTGATGTTTATTTTTCATGTCATAAAAACCAGTTCCACATTCGAGTGTTTCATGAGAAATATGGTACATATCATCGAGTATTGTATCTACGAGTGTACACATACTACCCTTTTCATACCTTTTAGAATTGAAATATGGTAGACCATGATACGGAAACAACCCCGTATCCACCAACTCATTTGAATTTGGTTCCACATCTTCACACATCCACGAAACATAATTAGTTTCCCCCTTTATATAAAACCCATGCATTTGTGAACACACAAAAAGTTTAGAAAATGTGAATTTTTCTAAAATATCCTTGACAAAGTTGGAAAAATGATTTACATTTACTTTCTCCTTTGTCAAGTATTCGAAAATTTGAACCTTACCTTCATACATCACCTTGACGTGAGTGGCCCCGAGGTCAAGGTACAAGTTCATTACTGACAATTGACATCACATCTTTAACCAAAGTCTCATCAAGTTTAACCTTTACGAATTCTCGACACTTAATGAGTGTAATCTCATCCGACATTACTTTTTTATCTTCTTTGAGATGTTTAAAAATGAGTGTATTATCCAATATTATATATTTGCAATACTTCTTAATGATATGCATATAAGGTCCATACTTGATGACATCAGAGTTGAAATATCTATCTATTACGTACATACCAATCAAAACTGCGACACCGTGTGGAATCTTAAAATTTGACATACTCTCGAATACATGACCAAATGTATGACCATAATTTAGACACGGCCGAATTGTTCTTTCGAGTTCATCCTCTTCTATGATCTTCTTTTTAATCAAAAGACATTTTTTCAGAGCTTCTTCCATGTCGTCAATAACCCATGGAATATCACCGAGTGCATACAATTTCAAAATTTCTCCAAGTCCTGATTGTATATCTCGTTCACTGAGGCTTCGTAAAAATGAAACATCTACCACGACCCTCTTCGGTGGGTAAAACGTTCCAAGTTGATTTTTACTTCCTTTATGATTAACACCCATCTTTGAACCTATACAACTGTCACACATAGATAAGAGAGTGGTAGGTGTGAAGACCCAATCAATACCTCTCTTGAAAATAGATGCACACATGGATGCGATATCTTGTGTTATGCCACCACCCACTACATGCATTGTATCCTTCTTCGTAAACCCAATTTCCATGAGATAATCAACGAGATCAAGAACTGTGTTCATATTTTTTATATCTTCACGAGCTTCAATTTTGAAGATATTTTGAGTGTCTGTATAACGATTTTCATATAGACTAAATACAATAGAATCTATAACGAGAACATCATTTTTACCTATATGTGTCCTTTCGTCTGTGAAATCAACATTGTAGGTTCGAAATATAGATTTAACTTCCATTAATATACAAATCTATCTCTCCTTTATATAACTCTCACTTAAAACACTTGTATCTTTCACTTCCCATGTAGCACCAAACTTTTCGGCCCATTGAGAAAGTAAAAGTTTCTCTGGATACACGAGATTACATGTCTTAGGCATCACCCATTTAGATGTTACGTATTCATGAACAATTTTCATAACATCTTCGATATCAATAAAATCGAAATATTTATCTTGATCGATGACTACATGCCCTTCTCGTTTACAAATAGCACTAAATCGGGTGGGTAATTCACCTGTACCATAACACCCCCATATACGTAATGAATGTGTATTTGGTATGGTATCAATACGTCTATCAATAATCCATTTGGAAAGTCCATATGGATCTGTAGGGGGGTTACCTCTAAGAGCTGCACCACTTGAAAAGTAAATGAGTTTACCTTTGAATACCCTAACTACATTTTCAAACATGAGTATATTTTTCCACATAACATCTCCTTCATCTTTTTTCAAGCGACTTCCACCTATAACCGCACAATGAACAACCACGTCGTATGTATGACATTTAAAATAGTTAGTGACTGCATTCTGGTCTGTGAGATCCAAATCTATTCTCGTAACACCTGTCCAATTTTCGTTACGTCTAATCAAATTTTTACCTATAAAACCATTCGCACCTAATACACAAACCCTCAACATTTACTTAAAGTTGAACCAGTACTTTAAATAAGATGCTATTTCTCATAGATTTAGATGGAACTTTGATCGATAGTGAACCTTTACATCATAAGGCGTGGGCAAAAGTTTTAGATTTGAGTGAATCGTATGTCAGATATATAATTAACACACATGGAATAGATTATATACTAGAAGATTATCCAAATTCAAAACGTCTAAGAAAATTGAAATTAGAAGAAATGTTAAAAACTGAAAATGTAAATCTCATAAAAAATGCCGATAAATTTATACACTTTATAGTAAATAATAATATCAATCACGTTGTCGTGACTAACACTAATAAGGAACTTGTTGAACATTTTAAAAATAAAGTTCAAGTTTTAAAAAAATTAAAAAATTGGATCGTTCGTGAAGATTATAAAAATAAAAAACCAGATTCTGAATGTTATCAATTGGCTATAGATTTATACGGTAAAAAGAATGATCACATAATAGGGTTTGAAGATTCTAAACCCGGATTGGCCGCTATCAGTTGCGTGACCCCAAATGTATACAAAATATGCAGAAATTCTGACTACTTAAAAATAATGGAATATATTAAACCAGAATGCCGAAAAAGATTTGGTATGCCCCAAATAAATTTGAATCATATGGGGAAGAAGAAATTAAAGCTGTTGAAGATTGTCTTCGCGATGGCTGGCTCGCTGGGTTTGGTAAGCGTACTACTGAATTTGAAAAGAGGGTGTCTGACCTATTCGGAAAGAAAAATGGACTTTTTGTAAATTCTGGTAGTAGTGCAATTCTGTTAGGGTTACACGCACTTAATTTACCAAAAGGTTCTGAAATAGTTACACCCGCTTGTGGATTCGCCACAACTGTTGCTCCCATCATACAATTGGGTTTAAAACCTGTGTTTTGTGATGTCGGTCTCGACACGTACGTTCCGAGTGTTGAACAGCTCATGAAGGTTGTCACTCCAGAGACGAAGTGTCTCTTACTCCCAAATCTAATTGGTAATACACCGGATTGGATAGAAATTCGTGAAACCTTTCCCAATCTCATTTTATTTGAAGATTCTGCTGATACCATCACACATACACAGTGTACAGACATAAGTACCACAAGCTTCTATGCCAGTCATGTAATTACAGCGGGTGGAATTGGTGGAATGGTTATGTTTAATGATGCAGGCCATCTTAAAAGAGCCCTCATGTTTAGGGATTGGGGAAGAATAGGTGACAATATCGAAGAACCAAGTGAACGCTTCAATCACTCAGTCGATGGTATTCCATACGATTGGAAGTTTCTATACGGTGTCGCAGGGTATCACCTCAAAGCATGTGAAATGAATGCCGCATTCGGTCTAGCGCAACTAGATAAACTCGAAGGTTTCTTAAAAAAACGTCGCCAGAACGTCCAAAGATACATAGAAAATCTAAAAGACTGCCCGTATTATACACTCCCAAACGACAACAGACTTCCAAACTGGCTCGCCATCCCTTTACAGTGTCCAGATAGACTCAAACTCGTCAACTATATGGAAAAGAACAACGTACAAACCCGAGTCACATTCGCAGGTAATATCACGAGACACCCAGCTTTCAGGGAGTATCTTCAAGATTTTGAGAATGCAGACACCATCATGAAGGATGGATTTCTTCTTGGTGCGCATCACGGTATGACAATCGACGATGTAGATCGTGTGTGCAAATTGCTTAAAACATTTGCGAACCGTAAATTAAACGAAACATGTTCAGTAATGTAATGGTAACTGGTGGATGTGGTTTCATCGCCTCCAATTTCCTTAATCGTATGAAGGAACGATACCCCTCTATCAATTTTGTAAATGTAGATAAACTGGATTACTGTTCGAATGTAGAAAATGTAAATCCAGGTGTAGCCACATTCGTAAAGGGGAACGTTGGAAATAAAGAACTCATCGAGCATCTCATTAAACTTTACCACTTTGATGCCATTTTTCATTTTGCAGCACAAAGTCATGTGGATAATTCATTTGATAACGCCTTATCGTTCACTATGGATAACACACATGCCACACATGTTCTTGTCGAGGCGTGTAGGCGTCATATACCAGACGTAGAATTCATACATTTCAGTACGGATGAAGTCTACGGAGAATCAAAAACTGATGTACCATTCACAGAAAATGAGGGTGTATTACGACCCACAAACCCTTATTCGGCATCCAAAGCGGCGGCGGAAATGATAGTTCGTTCGTATATAGAATCATTCGGTATGAACATCAAGGTCATACGGTGTAATAATGTATACGGACCGAATCAATACCCCGAAAAACTCATACCGAAATTTAAGAGATTATTAAAAGAAAATGAGAAGTGTACGATACATGGTTCTAAATCTGCTACGGTGAAAAGGGCTTTTATGCACGTCGATGATGTAGTGGACGCGGTAGATGTTATATGGAGACGAGGTGTACCAGGTGAGGTATACAACATCGCATCTGATGATGAACTTACCGTCATGGAAGTGACCCAACTTATCATAGAGACCATAAAGGGTACTAAAAACTACGACGACTGGATTACATATGTTGAAGATCGCCCATTTAACGACCAAAGGTATTACATTTGTGCTAAAAAATTGAAAGATTTGGGATGGTCACAGAAAAAGACCAGGAAGGACCTCATAAATTTTCTCATGGTATAATAAATGTCTAAGATGGCTGCTTTAAGTGCTATGGCGGGTAGGGCCCAGGGGGCTATGGGTACCGCGGGTGGGGCGATGGCTGATAAAATGGGTGCCGCTGGTACGGCTGTTACACAGACCGCTGCCTATCAGGGTGCCGCTGCGAACGCTGCCAAGACGGTAGGTCTTGAAATCAACTATGGTCAAATCGGTATAATCATGTTCTTTGGTTTCTTCTACCTTGTCATCGCTGCCCTCGGCATCGATATGTTTAACAAGTGTACCGAACAACACGGTAGTAAAACACAAGAGAATCTCAAAAACTTTTTATCGTATACGCTTACCATGGCACTCACCATCCCGTGCACCCTTTTACTTCTCAAGGTTGCTGGTGATAAGCTCAGTGGTATCATGGTTCTTCTTTTCGGTATCATGGGCATCGTCGGTAGTTCCGCCGCACTCAATTGGTCGAGGACCTGTGAGGATGCGAAGGGTGACGATTCCAAAAAGGCTTACAGTGCTGTGAGCCTTGTCATTTTCCTGCTCGCTTTTTTGGTTGGATTATTTATGTTGCGACCAGGTAAGGTCAAGGTCGCTTAAATGAAAGCGATTGCTATAAACACATACATTCTCATGATGTTCTTGGCCTACGTGTTACCTAGGGCAGGAACATTTTCAATGGAAGAAAAAGTTAATATGATTGAATTTTTGAGTTACATGGCACTCAATCCCAATAGAGCGGTAAATCCTAGCATAGCCAACCTACCGTTCTTAAGCTCAGCATCTGGGGTGAACGCACCAATCTTCTCGATGGTGAAATCTTCGGCAGTAAACACCGATGCGAGTGCCAATGTGGTGACTACACCAGTCGCAGCCATCGCATATACTGGATCCTCAACCTGCTGAATGATATTGTCACCGGTCATCACCCAGTTCATAGAACCCCAAAGGAAACCCTGCATAGCAGCGCGACCATTGAGAACCTCAGCGAAGCGATATTTCGGGACCTCCTCATACTCGATTATGATATCCTGAACGGGCTGTTCCTCAACAGGAGAGGAACGTGTGATTGACGTAGTGCGCGTACGACGCTTAGTGGTCTGACGATGCACGTGATAGGTTGGCTTAATCGACGAACAAATGAGAGTGTTCATTTATATATTCTAAAAGATTCGTATCTTTAAACCACTCTAAAAAAGTGGAACATGGGGGTGAAGAGATTCGGTTAGAAGAAGAGATGCGATACCGACCATCGCGAGACGACCATTCACAAGCTCAGTCTCAGGCTTCCAGAAACCCTGAATGTAGCCCTCATCCTTAGGGTTCGCCGCTGTTCCGAGAAACGCCAAACTGGCAACAGCGACAGATAGACCGATGTTCTCACTAAACTGGGTACTGATAGAGTTACCAGTCATGATCTCATCAATCACAGCAGAGGTGAACCCAATCATAGCAGCACGACCATTTACACGCTCAGCGACCGCAAGGAAATCGTTAGGGCGCTCAACGGGTGTGAGCATAGGAGACTTGAAAGTGGACGAGGCCTTCTTAGAAATCTTATTCGTTTTGACAACTGGCTTGTTAACGGACGCAAGAATGAGAGTGCTCATTTCTGGATAACATATTATTTTATCCTTTAAACCAAATCATTTTGTTTTTATAGATTCGGCTCATCACATAAATCTGAACAGCTAGAGCGATTGACGTATTTACCGTCAAAAGGTTTACTCCGTATCTCCTAGATTGATAGGTAAGCCAAAGAGATGTAGTTATGATACCCAAAAGTAACGTATGTTTAGATTCTTCACCAACTTCTTCTGACCGGTTAAAGTTATCGTAAATCTGAACAAAACCCAGACCCATAGCGATACTCGCGATGATATCGTCAATTTTCATTCTCAGTTATAGTATATGGATATTATTTTACAGAAATTTGCGGGAAAGATTGATGCTCAAAGCCTCGTCAGGACAGTTGAGGACCTAAAGGCTGAATACCTAGATGACGGGTTTCAGAAGGAGGATATCCCCCCTGTGTTAGGCCGTCTTATGATGGAGTCGGTTAAGTTCAAGAAATTGCCCGGTCCCCAGAAGAAGAAGCTCGTCATTAATGTACTCAATCACTTGATTGAACAGATTGATGACGGTGAGAAGGACAGTGAATTTGAAGTTGTTCTTAAGACTATGGTCCCTCCCATGGTTGATGGTTTCGCTAATATGATGAAAGCGCAAAAGGCTGTGGCTAAGTGCCTCCCATGCCTTAGCGCCGATAAGTAATATAAAAAAACGACACGTAATTATTTTAGAATGAGATTTCCGTCTCTGGATGTTATGATTCAGTACGGAATATATACAGTGAAGGAACTCGATCGTTTTGCTAAAGGACTTGTACCCAAAAAGAAGATTAAAGTCCTAAGTGAGTGTCCAGATTGTGATTTTGTATACGACGGATCAACTTGTTTGAATTGCCAAGTATGAAGTATTGTACGGTGATAGGTTCAATGTCAAGAGGACCTTCCATAGAAAGTACGAATCACATGTGTGCGGAGCGACA
>Ga0233438_10001924_pt1 | contig 21674 bp, 10 predicted proteins | sample SI_123_September_FD_182720 | JGI IMG/M metagenome (GOLD analysis project Ga0233438, IMG submission 182720) | Seawater microbial communities from Saanich Inlet, British Columbia, Canada - SI_123_September2016_10_MG | ecosystem: Environmental > Aquatic > Marine > Inlet | place: Canada: British...
CAATATTACATATCTTACCCCAGAGCAAATCTCTGCACTTAATGAGCCAATTGGTCAGTTCTCAGGAACTAGAGCTGTAAGCGGTTCTACTACTATGTATCTACGTAGTGGAGATTTAGAATCTGCTGGCTTCTTACGTAATATTAGTGAAGATTCTCGTACTAACTCTGCCCAAACATCTAACGCTAATGTTATTATTGGCGGAACTACTGCTCCATACGTTGCTTTCCAAATGAATGCAGCACAGTTTAGTTTCCCAGCAATCCAAACTGAAGATGTTATCTCTATGAGTGTCGATTTCTTAGCACAAGAACTTGATGCTAATAAAGGCGATGGCGGAGAAGTTGAAATTGTAGCTATCAAAGGCTAACTAAAAAATTAATGTGTTTCTGAGGGGGAACACCACATTATTAACCAGAAGAACACCCATTACTTGCGAGTCTAGGTTCCCCCTCACCAAAGACAAGCAGATACGTAGTGGGTGTTCGTTTATTATCCTAGAGGGGAAAAAATTATGAGTAAAATTAAAGGTTTAATCGCCAAAGAAACCGCAACCTGGGTTGAGTTTCCAGATATTGAAGGTTTTGAAATTCATCTTCGTTATCTTACACGCGAAGATCTTATGAAAGTACGTAACAAAGCGCTTACCTATAAGTTTAACAAACGTACTCGTCAACGTGAAGAAGAAGTTGACAATGAAAAATTTCTTGAAGCATATGCAGAAAAAGCTGTTGCAGGATGGAAAGGACTCAAGGTAAAACATTTACCGGTTCTTTTACCTGTTGACATTTCAGCAATGGACGCCGCAGAAGAAGTAGAGTATTCTATGGAAGATGCAATTGAACTTTTGAAAAATTCAACAATTTTTGATCAATTTGTAACAGATACTATGAATGACTTTGAACAGTTTTCCGTTAAAAAAGGCGAAACTGACACAAAAAACTAACTGACTACCTCCAAAGTTCTTTTGGGGGTGGAGGTATGACAGCAGATCAATATCTATTGATGTGCGAACAGATGGGTTGGGAGCCAAAAGAGGAAGATTTACCTCAAGACGGCTCTAATCTATCTCTAGAGTGTCAACAAGCTCTAACTGTTCTTAATGCTCTTCCTGATATATGGGAAGGCATGAACGGTACTTGGCTAGGAAAAGACTATAGTGGTCTTGGTACTATCATGGATATCTACGAAATTGATGACAGACGTGCAGTATTTAATCTATTAAAAGAAGCAGAATCTTTATTAGGAAAATATTATGCCCAGCAAGCAAAGTCACGTAAGTAAAAGTATAAGGGGATAACTGTTGGCTACTATTAGAAATACCATAAGAACTGATTTTGTTGAAAGTGGAGCAGACCGTGTAACTGATGCTACCGATACTCTTGGTAGAAGTCAAACTAGACTTGGACAAGCTTCTGCGTCTGCTGGACGTTCTTTTGCCGCTCAATCTCAAGGATTGGGCGGTTTAGTTGGTGCATATGCAGGTGCTGCAGCTACTGTATTTGCTTTACAAGCAGCTTTTGACGCATTATCTAAAGCAGCTCAAGCAGAAAATATTGTTAGAGGTACTTCTGCACTTGCTTCTGAAATAGGTCAATCTGGTCCTAAGATTCTTCAATCTATAAAAGATATTACACAAGGACAACTTACTCTTGAAGAAGCTTCTAATTCAGCTAACTTAGCACTATCTTCAGGTTTTAATACAAAACAAATTGAAGACTTATCTAAAGTAGCTCTTGGTGCTTCTCGTGCATTAGGTAGAAATTTAACAGACGCTATGACTCGTGTTGTTCGCGGTGCTGCTAAGATGGAACCTGAACTGCTGGACGAATTGGGTATTTTTACAAGAATAGAACCAGCTGTTGATGCTTATGCACGTAAAATGAACATTGCTGCTAGTACCATGACAGATTTTGAAAGACGACAAGCCTTTCTTAATGCTGTTATTGAAGAAGGTACTAGAAAATTTGCAAATATTGATGTTAATGGTCAATCCGCACAAAAATCTTTAGAACAATTATCAGTAAAAGTAGTAGAATTAGGAACTCAGTTTGGGCAACTAATTAATGAGTTCTTGCTGCCTGTTGTAAACTTTTTCAAAAATGATTTTGGTAATACCATGCTCTTATTCTTAGGGGTGTTAACTCTTGTATTTAGTAAAGCGGGTGCTATTGTTGGGGGGTTTGCTACAAATGGTATAGCGAATCTAGCAGCATTTACTACTAGAATGTCAGATGCTGCTGCTAATATGGGCACTTTAGATTTATCTGGTGTAGAGACCAGTGCACAAACAGCTAGAGATGAGGCATATTCATCTCAAAACACCCCCTCGGGAAGACAAGGTTCTTTTAATCCTCGTATAGCAGGAGAAACTGCAGAAAATACAGCTGAACTAAGTAGGGCTGTAGCTGCACAAAGTGATGGTACTCTAAATAATACCAGAGCTCTTAGAGCAAATAATGCAGTTTTAGAAAGAAATATGAATCTCTTAGCAGAAGGTGCTCCTCGTCGGACCTACTTAAATAGACTGATAGAGCTTAACACTGAGGCAATAAATAGTTCTAATAGAGCTTCTAGAGGTTTAGCTAGAACTACTGAGCTACTACAAACAGGCGTAAGAGGTTTAGGTGTTGCATTTAATATCTTAGGGAAAGCAGTAAATGCTATTTTTGGTATTATAGCTATAGCACAATTAGTAGGAACTATTTTTGATGTAGATATTTTAGGAGCAGTTCTAGATAGATTCTCAGCTATAACTGCTGCTACAAAAAGATTAGATGATGGTTTTGCAGCTTTAATTAGTACTACCTCAGCATCAGGAGCAAGTATAGCAGAACAGTTTAAATCAATAGGCTCTGATACTGAGGCTATTGAAGGTATTAAGGCAAGAGTAATTGCACTTAGAGATTCGGTAAAAGATGAAGCAGTTATATTTAAAACTAGAAATGACATGGTTGATGCGAGTTTTGAAAAGTTTGATAAGCTTAATGCTGGTACAGCCAAGTTTAGGAATTTTGTGGCTACGAATAAAGAGGGTATAACAGGTCAAATAGACGTAGACCAAAAAGCTATAGATATTGCTGCAGGTACTACAATTAACTCGGCTGAAGGCCCGAAAATGGGTGGTTCAGATGCTCTTACTGGCGAAATAGAAAGAGCAAATGAATTAATATTTGAACAAAATAAATTAATGCTTGTAAATGGTCAGTTCACTAAATATCACCTACTGGATTCAGAAAGACAAAATAAATTACTAGAGATGCAAGCAGAACTTAGCGATAAAATACTAAATATTAATAGATTCAGAATAAATCTTAAGGCTAGTGCTGGAGGTACACAAAAAACTGAAGCTACTAATGCTGAGAAACAGCTATTTATACAAAATAAAATTACAGAAACCATAAAAGAAATTAATAGACTTTATGAAGAAAATCCCGAGTCTAAAGCACTTCAAACAGCTAGAGAAAACTTAATTATAGAGAAAAAGTTTCAAGATCTTTTGGAAAAAAGAATGGAATCTTACCCTGCTTTAGCTGCAGGTTTATCTCAAGCTACTGGTAAAAGTATAGAAGATATAGGAGAGAGTATATCAAAAGTATTTGATGGCAAAGATATTGACCTATTTGGGGAAAAATTAGTAAAAATAGGTGGTAAATTTGATTACGCTATACAAAGCAAGGAAGTAAAAGACCTTGCAGAAGCTTTTGTTATTGCTGACAGTACGTTATCAGATCTTACTGACGGCTTTGAAAATGGGGCTACTACTTCTAGTGCTATGTCTAAAGGTATATTTGGGATAAAGAGTCAGTTAGAAGCAATAAAAGATCAAGGTAAAGAGAACACTCCATTATACCAACGATTAGAAAAAGAATTAAAACAATTAGAAGCCTATAATGATGAACTCCAAAGAAGTGAAGCTTTAGGTAAAGCTATAGACAAAGCTTTTGGCTCACAAATTAAAGCAGCTGATAATGCTATAAGCAGTGGTGATATTAGTCAGTATGGTACGTTAGCTACGGATGATGAAACGAGACTTACAAATCAACGAGAACTATTAACATTAGCAAGCCAGGAAGCAGCTATAGCACAAGAAGCATTTAAAACTCGTAAAGATCAAGTAAAAGCTTTAAATGATCAAGGTGACGGACTCAAAGGTATACGTGCTGAACAGCTTAAAATGAATGAAGCTAATGAAGATAAAGTTGCACAAGGACGTAAAGCTGAAAAAGCAGCAAAAGGTGTTGCTTTAGAGATGGCAAAAAATCTTACAACACAGATTGAAGCAGAGTCAAAAAAAGAACAAAAACTTAAAGATCAGCTTAAAATTTTAAATCATGAAATGATGATTAAAGGTCTGATAGTAGCCGAAACTATTAAAGAGATAGAAGTTAGAGAAGCTGCAGCTGGTCGTGAACAGATGATAAAGGTGACTGAAAAAAGGTTAGAACTTTTAAAAGCTGTTAATAATATACAACAACAACAGTTTGCGCAAGAAGCTGCTATGACTGCCGAAAATAATAAACGACTTAATATACAACGTGAAATAGTTATAGCCCAAAGACAGGGAGCTGCTGCTGCTGTTTTAGCTGCAAAAGAATCTGCTGTAGGTATTCAAGGAGGACTATTAGAAACTGATGCTGCTCAAGGCGCTAATACTCAATTAGAACAAAGAAAAGCACTAATTAGCATGGAAAAAGACTTAGCTGTATCTTCCTTACAAGAAGAGAAAAATATACTTAATGAGCAAGCAGCATTTGAAAATACTAAAATAAATATAGAAAGACAAATTATAAAAGATAGACAAGATCAGATTGATAAAGAGATTTCACAGCTTGAAGCACAGAATCAACTTGAAATAGGTATACAAGCAGCTAAAACTAGGCAGTCTGTACAAGCTATAAAAGATCAAAAAGATAATCTTAAACGTGATGCAGACCTTAATAAGATAAAACTAGATAAAGATAGAATAAACATAGCAGCTCAACGAGCTATAAGAGTAATTGATCAAACTATTTTAGATAGGCAGATGAAACTTGCAGAAGTTAATGAAGCATTTGTATATGAGTTTATAACTGCGATAAACAAATTAGCTGAAGTAGTAGATGTAATTAAAGATACCTCAACTGCTCCTATTCCAGCACTTGACTTATCTACAAAACTTATAGAAGATTTAAATACATTAGCAGACACTCAGGGAGCTGTTTTTCTTAAACAAAAAGACATTCTTGACCAACAGGAAATACAAATAGGTCTTAATGCACAAGGTATAGATAAAATACTGGAAGCAGAATTAGGCTTAGCAGACACTAAAATAGCTAATATAGAAGCTCTAGGTATAAAAGAATTAGAATTATTAAGAACAAAACAAGCTGGATCAATACAAGAGCTTAAAGCTGAGAAGAGTCTATTAAGTAATCAACTTGAAACTCTTAATCTTTTATCGTCAGCGGAAGCACAGGCACTTACTACCAGCCTTGCAGCTATTGATGAAAAAATAAAAAGTGAAGAAATGGTTGCTCTTATAGCTAATCAAACAGCTGAAGCAGCTCTTCGCCAAGCTAATGAAGAAAAAAGACTAAATGACGAACTCAGTACTAGAAAATTAACAGCACTAGAGAATGAGAAAAACGCTTTAGGTAATCAAGAAGTTATCGCTCAGAATCTACAGGACATAGAAAGAAATAATTTAAAAGTCTTAGCTATGGAAAAAATGTCTCGTGATGAAGCATTGAAAGTTTCTGAGCATGCTTTAGCTATTGAAAAGCTAACACTTGATATTGCTAACAACTTAACAGATCAACTCATTAACGAAAAGAAAGTAAGACAAGAAATTCTTGCAATAGAGAATCAACTTTTAACTGCTCAAGCAGAAGGTGCTGCTATAGCAGCAAAAGCTGGTGCAGCTAGATCTGCTACTGAAGACCAAATTAAAGTCCAAAACTTTATTGCAGATAATCGTATTAGCGGTGCCGCTGCTGCCGCTATTGAAAGTAGTTTAAAACTTAAAAGTCTTGAGCAAGAGAGGCAAGTAATACAATCAAAAATAGAAGAAAGTAAAAGAACTGCTGAAGTAGCAGCTAACGCTGCTGATACTGCATTATCTATAGAACAAGAAATTTCTAATTTAACAGTTAAGAGACTTACAGAAGAAAAAGATTTTGTAATGAGTGCTTTAGAGTTAGAAGTAAAAAAACTTGATAATTCACGAATAGAACTTGCAGCAGCTACTGAAACAAATAAAAAACAAATTGAAGCATTAGAGCTACAAAGAACTGCAGCTGGGACAGCCGCTAGACTTGCTTCAGAAAATAGAAAAAATGAGTATACCTTACTTAAAGCTAAAAATCAATTTTTAATTGATCAAATTACATTTTCTAAAGCGGATATTGCTGCAAGAAAAGACTTAGCTGTAGAAGCGAATCCTGAGATGGATACTACAAATATAGATAGACTGCTTGCCAGTACTGAACTAACAACTCAGCTAGAAGCGCAGAATACAGCACTTACCGAACAGGAACTTCTAGTTGACGAAATCGGTAATCTACAGGTAGCTGCTGCAAAACAACAATTTACAGATAAAATAGAACTTTTAGGTCTTGAAAATAACTTAAATGACGCAAGAATTACAAATATTGATTCTGAGATTGCAAGGCAAAGTCTTTTAACTAACTTACAATTATCAGCTATACAAGATAAGATAGATGCTGAAAAAGCAAATTTTGCACTTACAGAACAACTTGCTAATGCACAGACTGCTCTTGAAGGTCAACAAAATGCTAATAAACTAGCAGATTTAGAAGCACAAAAAGAAGCATTAATAGATCAAGCTAATATTCACAATGCACAATTACTAAATTCTATAAAAGCAGAAAACTTTGCTATTCAAGATACAATTAAAGGTCTAGAAAGAGAACTAGAACTTTTAGAAGCACAGGCCGGTATTCAACAAAAACAACAAGAACTTGCTGAGAGAGAAGCTGATCAAGCAAATATCAGCTTTGCAAGAGAAGAGTCTTTAAGACAGTCAGAGCAGCAACTTACGCTAGATAGACTCAGATCAGATAATGAATTTAGAGTATCACAAGCACTTATAGAACAACTAGATATTAAAAAACAAATAGCAAATGTAGACGCCCAAATAGAAAAATCTACAAGAGAAACTGCTAAAATTAATGCTTCTACTGAAAGAGCTTCTTTTGAGGCTAGTGAACAGATAAGAGTACAAAAATTAATTACTGACAATCGTATTGCAGGAAATGCTGCTGCTATTTTACAAAATCAATTAGTTACAGATAATATTAATAACCAAAAGAAATTACTTGATGATCAGGTAACAGAGACTGAACGTCTTCTTTCTGATGAACTTGCTGCCGCTCAAGAATCTGAGAATATCAGACTAAGAGGTGTGGCTTTAGAAGTCGAGCGTTTAGAGGCAGAAAAAACATTTTTAGTAAGAGAGCAGAACTTTGAAAAAATTAAATTACAAAATGCTATAAAAGACTTAGACTTTAAAATGGAAGCTAATACTCTGCGAAAAGAAATAATTGATCTAGAGAAAAATGCGGCTTTAGAGACTCTTCGTATTAATACTCAACAAAAACTTGATCAAATTGACATTCTTAAAGCAAGAAATGAAACAGTAATTAAAGAAATTAATTTAGTAGAAAAACAGGCAGCACTTGAAATAGCAAGAAGAAGAACTCATGAGATGGTAACAGGTACTCCTGCTCAATTAGGAGGTCTATCTGACTTAGTAGACCAAAGTCAAGTAACAGGCGGATTAGAAACACAAAATGATTTGTTAGATGATCAGAAACAATTAATTACTGACATAGCTGACATTGAAAAAAATAAAATAAATACTACTGCTAATGGACAACAAACATTATTAGACAAAGCAAACCAACTTTTAGAACTAGAAAAACAAAGTATTGCGACTCGATTACAAGAGAATATAACTATTAATACAGAAAAATTAACTGCTATTAATGATCAAATACGTCTTATTAAAGAAGCTAGTGATTTAGAAGGAGAATTAGTACAAAGAAATCAAGATCTTGCTAAAGCAGGGTCTGCTGAAAAATTAGCAGATCTTGAAAAACAAAAGAAGGCATTATTAGATCAAGTTAATATTACCAATGCACAATTAATAAATTCTATAAAAGCAGAAAATTTTGCTATTGAAGATACTATTAAAGGCTTAACTGCACAAAAAGTAGCATTGGAGGCACAAGTTGATTTACAAAAAGCAAAACTTGATTTATCTGTTAAAGAAGCTGAATTAGCTTTACAGGCTGGTGCAAGGCAGCAAGTTATTAAGGCACAAGAGCATATACTCGAACTAGCAAAAATGCAAAATGCAGAGGCAGAAAAAGCTGCAGCTCATACACAACGGATGCTAGAACAACAAAGGACATTAGTTGAGTTAGACCAGCAGATTGCTAATGTTAAAAGAGAAACTGCCTCAATTATGGAAGAGACTGCAAGAAACTCTGCTAATGTAGATAAGCAAATAGAACTTCAAAACTTTATTCAAGAAAACCAACTAAAAGGTACTGCCGCAGCTATAGCACAGTATGATCTTAACCGTGAAACTAATATGCAAGAACAAACATTGCTAGATAGACAAATTGAAGAATCTCAAAGATTAGCTACACAAGAACAAGACAATATTAGAGCTGCTGATGGTTTAAGAATACGTAAACAGGAAGCTGATATAGCAGCTTTAGAAACTTCTAAAGCTATTGTAAGACAAGAAGCAGCTTTAGAAGTACAAAAATTATTAAATCAGTATGCAGCTTTAGAAGATGCAAAAACTTTAAATGATCAAAGAAAAAAGATATTAGAACTTGAAGCAAAAGTTGCTAAAGACGGAATCACAGCTGCCGCTGAAAAAACAAAATTAGACTTAGAAGTTCTTAAAGAAACTAATAATACTGTTATTGCTCAAATTGAGGGAGCTAAGCAGCGTGCAAGAATAGAAGCCGCTGTATTAAAAGCTGGTAATCCTATGGCTAATATTTCTCTAATAGATGCTCAAATAAATGGTGCTACAGAAATTGTTAAACAACTAACTACTCAAAATGGTTTGTTAGATGATCAGATAGCTAAAGTTGATGAAATTGCTGCATTAGAAATTAAAAAGATAGAAGATAATCTAAAGACTCAGTTAAAACTAATAGACTTAGATAATAAACGTATTTCTCAAGAACAAGATGGTATAGCTACTAGTATAGAGCAGACACTGGAACTTAGAGATTTAAAAATTGCATCAATTGATGCAGAAATATCACGTATTAAAGAAGCAGGTGAGTTAGAGGGGCAAATTACTCTTAGTAATATTAGACTCTCACAAGCAGAAGCTGATTCTAAAATAGCTGCATTAGAACAACAAAAGCAAGCTCTTATAGATCAGGCAAGACTTAGTGGAGTAGAATTAGTAAATGCTGTAAGAGATGAAATAGTTGCACAAAAAGACAAGACTCGTGAACTAGATAAACAAATAGAACTTCTTAAAGCCCAAGCAAAAGTTAATGCTATGGTTAGAGCAAGTGAGCTTAAAGCTGTGCAAACACAAAATTCTCAAAATACTGTAAAAAGAGATTTAACATTTCAAAAAGCTAGTTTAACTTTGGCAAGACAAAAAGCAGATATAAATGCTAAAGATAGAGCAACTGCTTTAGACATGTTTAAAATGAATCAAAAAATAGCGCAGCAACAAAGTGATTTATCTATGGCTGCAGCAAGTACTTCTGCTGCAGGAGCACAAGCAGGTATTCAAGCTAATGCAGCTAAAGAGACTGCTGCTCTACAAAATAAACTAGATAGATCTATTTTAAATCAAAGAGATACTGTAATGTTACAAGTTAAGCTTGCAGAGGTTAACTTAAAAGCAGCCTTAGCTAGTGCAGGAGTCAAAGCTAATTTAGCTAAAAAAGAACGAGATGCTGCTATGGAAGCTCTTGATCGTAGAGAAGCATTGTTAACAGAAGAGTTAAAAGCTCAAGGTGCTGCACTGCAAGAAGAAAGAGATCTATTTATAGATCAAATGAATATAATAGAACAAGAAGAAGCCTTAGTACGTGAGAAGATGAAACAGGATATACTTCAAATGTCTAGAGATAAACAGAATCTTACAGCTTTAGAACAATTAGCTCTTAAAAAGAATGATGCAGATACAAAACAACGTCAATTTGAATTAGAGCTACTTAAAAAACAATATGTACTACTTAAAGATCAAAGAACTAGTAAGATGGCACTTCTTGCTGAAGAAGCTAGAATAACTGGCGCAGAGATGCCTGTCCAAACTGAGACTGATAGAAAACTAGATCAAGGCATTAGAGATATGATAAAACAACTTGATGTAAATATAGGAAAAGAAGGTCAAGTTGGTAGTTTACAAGGTGATGACATAAAAGCTGATTTTGCAAGTCAGAGAGCAATTATGGGTGAAAGACAAAAAGATCTGCTTGCTGAATATAATAGTGTACTTGATCTACAAAGACTCAAACAAGATGGTCGTAATTTAGAATTAGCAGAGTTTGATAAATTGGCAGTTAAACAAGTTGAAACTTATCTAAAGAACTTAGAAAGCTTAGGTCTTGAGAGAGAGATGGTTGAACAAAACTTCGTAGCTAAGATGCAAGCAGCAGGCATGGAGGCACAAGCAGCTAAAGATTTATTTGCAATTACTAAAGAACGCTTAGAATATCAACTAACAGCTGAAGCAAAATTAAAAGATATGGTTGAAGCATTAATTACAAATATCAATGATGGACTCGGAAATGCCATTAACAAGGTCTTTGATAATATAGCAGAAGGTAAATCTATTAAAGATGGTTTGGGTGATATATTTGCAGATACTTTTGAAAACATACGTAAAACTGTACTGCAAAAAACTCTTATAGAACCCGCTAAAGATGCCTTTAGAGGATTAGTTGGTAATCTTATTCCAGGATTAGGATTAAATGAAGAAAAAGGTGCTGATAATGCTAAAGTTATAGACGGTGCTTTACTTACTACATCGGGTAGTGCAGGAGGACCAAGTCCTGCTGAAAAAATGAAAGAAGATGTAGAGAAAAAAGGTATGGGATTCTTTGACGGCTTTAAAGAAAAAGCTATGAATGTGTTTGGTAGTATGAAAGAAGGTATTGGTAACTTTGGTAGCACAGCTTTAGATACATTTAAAGGTTTAGGTGGATCACTTGGTAATATATTTAGTAGTGTAACATCTGGTCTTGGTAGCTTATTTGGTGGAGGTGGAGCCGGAGGTGGCGGAGGCTTTATGTCAAGCATAATGGGAATGTTTGGCGGAGGCGGCGGTGCTGCTGGTGGCGGTGGAGGCTTTATGTCAAGCATCATGGGTATGTTTGGTGGTGGAGCTCCTATGGCTACTGGTGGTTTAGTAGGTGTACGTCATATGGCACAAGGTGGACAAGTAAATGCACTTCGTGACCGTGTACCTGCCATGTTAGAGCCTGGTGAGTTTGTGATGCGTAAACCAGCAGTTAAATCTATAGGAGCAGGTAACTTAGGTCAAATGAACGCTACTGGTGCTGGTGGTATGGGTAATGTACAATTTAATATTGTTAATGAAGGATCACCTAAACAAGCAGAACAACAAGGACAGCCTAGACTCGATGCAGATAAAATTGTTGTTGATGTTGTAATGAGAGACTTAGCTTCTAATGGTCCTATTAGACAAGCTATGAGAAATGGATAAGATATGACTACTGCTACCTACCCTGATGATGCCATCGCACCTATAACTGCTTTTTCAGTTGTTGCAGATACTACTTTTACTAATACAGGCGCTCTTAGAGTAGCCTTCAATTTACCTAGTAGTGTAGAAAGTAAAGGTGAAGTAACTGTATTTCAAGAAGGAATCTTACAATCTACAGGTTCTTATTCTCTATCTAATGCAGGACAAACAATAACTTTTATAGTAGCCCCTAATGCTACTGAGCTGATAGTCAAAACAATATCTCTTCCTGCTAGGTATAGATTAAATAGAACTTTCCCCGCTGTAGCCGCAGAAGATTATAGTAGCACTCCTACAGTAACTAACGGTAATACTTATACTATTAATGGTGTTACTGAAGGTTTTGCTTTTCCATCTACTGTTAACGTAGCTACTACTAGTGATTTTATGGTATATGTAGGTGGTGTTTTTCAATCACCTAGTTCATACACATATCCTTCTGTTAGCTTAGCTTATCAAGGTATAGATATAGGCGATAATAATGCTGTTAACTTATTAACTAACTTTGCATCTAACTTAACTGATTCTAGTCCTAGAACTAAAAGTGTTACTATAAATAGTGGTTCTGCATCTTTTAACCAAAGTAATGTAGTACTAGATGGTTCTAAATATATAAGCACTGCTTCTAGTAATGACTTTAATGTAGGTGAGGAAAAATCTTTCACATATGATACTATTATGACTCCTGATGCAGGTGCTACTATGAGTTCTAATCAAACTCTATTATCTCGTTTTCAAGATGCCTCTAACTATTACTTCTTACGTACTGTAGGGTCAAATTCTAATGTAGGTTTTGTAGTAAATCATGGAGGTAGCTTAACAGAAATATATGGAGGTAACTGTAATGGAGCTACTAGTTATCAAGTAGCTGTGTCTTACGATAAAACTACTGCTAATTTACGACTCTACGTAGCTAATGCACTAGTTAAATCAGTATCATATAATCCTTCCGTAACTCCTTTCTCTGTAGCACCTCTAGTTATAGGTGCTAATGCTGCTGTAGCTGGGGGATCTGTTTCTAGTCAAGAACGCTATAAAGGTAAAATTGATTACATAAGAATGGCTGACGGCGCAAGATACAGAGAAGCAACTCATAATGTTCTTACTACTACTGCGACTGTAATTGGTGGGTCTCCTTTAGGGGCTATAGATAGTGCTGATACTTTATCTATACGAGTATTTGACTCAGATGTTTCTGTAGCTGATAGATTTAATTCTATGGCAGATAGAAAACCTGATGGAGGTTTTACGACTACTAAAAAGTTTGCTACTTCTACATTCACATCAGAGGCTGGGTATGAAAAAAGACGATTAAAATCAAGAAGACCTCTTCGTTCTTATGACTTAAAGTATACTAATGTCTCAGGAGTAGAAAGAACTGCTATTGAAAATTTTTATAATGCTAGAAGTGGAGATTTTGAATCTTTTAGTTTTGACTTGTCACATTTAAATGAAAGTGGTACAATTAGTGCAAGATTTGATGGAGATCTTAGTATAACACAAGTTCTTTCATCTGGTCTTTCATTAACTGAAAATATTTATTCAGTTGGTTTTAAACTGAAAGAGACCTATGACTAATGACAGCTAGAAATTATGATGTAATACTAACTGTTGCAGATTCTTCTGCTTTTATTCCTGGTAATGCTATTGTAGGTAGTACTAGTGCTACTGTTGGTTTTATTGCAAATGTTACTCAAGCAACTAAACAAGTAAAAGTTAAACTAAATAATGTGCTACAAGAGTTTCATACTAGTGAGACTATTACTTCTAAATCGGCTGTTATAAGTGGTACTGCAAATGGTGTACTAAATACTCTTACAGTGCCTTTTCAATCAAATGTATTTGCTAGTGAAACTACCACTGCTACTACCACTATAGCATCACAAGCTCCTAGCCCTTTTATAGCAGAGAAAAATGCATTTATTCAGAATCCTATAGTAAGACTATATGAAATATACTATCCTGGAGAGTGGTTCCCCCCAACTCCAGAGGGTAATCCTACTGGTGATGGAGAAGGTAGAGCATGGCCTGTTAATTTTCCTTTAAAATTTGCAGATGTAGCAGGTGACTTAATATCTGATCTACATTACAATGTAACATATGATGGAGATTCCTATATACCCTTTCCTGTAGATGTTTCTAGTCTTAGTCAAGGTACAGATGGTAAAATTAATGAACTTACATTAACTGTTTTTAATGTAGATAATCTTATTTCTGCATTAGTAGAAGATCCTTTTATTGTTGGTAATAATACAACATGGGCATGCGTAGCTAATATTAATGGTGTACCTTGTCATGGTATAGATCCTAGAACTATTAATTTTACTCCTGCACAAGTAGGAAATGCTGGAGAACAAGCTTTTGATACTCTAACTAGGGCGAGAGCTAATGGTTTTATTTATGATGACTCTATTGTAGGATATTATGGGCAGTCTAACGCTTCTTGGAATTATGAACAGACTGTAACTGCTACTGATTCAAGCGGTGATGCTGGCGAATGGCGTGAACTTAAAAATGACTCTAGAGATTTACAAGGTGCTGTGGTAAATATTAAAACTACTTTTGCTAATTTCTTGGATGTTTGGCCTGAGCATAGTGCAGCTAAATATATTACAGGTAATGTTATTGAAGTATATAATGCTATGCCTTATAGAGTAGGAGATAGTGTAAAATCTATAAAAGGCTCAACTTCTGGTACTATTGAAACAATAGAAGAAAATAGATTTTTATTTCTATCTAATCCTTTAGAAGCTAATACTGCTGTGGGCGATCCTATTTATGTAATTAACTCTGACGTAGATACTGAATCATATATCGAAGATAGATTTAAAATAGATCAATTAGAGTCTTTAGGAGATGATACTGCAAGATTTGGATTAGTTACGTGGTTACAATATTTTAAACAAGTAACTCCTAGACGTAAGTATTATAAAAATACCTGTCAATGGCAGTATAAAGGTGAAGAGTGTCAGTATCCCGGTCCTGCTGGTGGTACAATACCTGGAACTTCTCTTACAGCTAATACTAATCCTATAGGAGTAGATAATACAACTGCTTCGGGTCCAGAGGGTGATATATGTGGTAAAAATATCTTAGCCTGCACTCTTCGAAACAACTCTATACACTTTGGAGGTTTCCCTGCAACAGGACGAACAATTCCCAAGCAATAATGTAACAGGTTGTATACTTCCTTGGATGCATATTTTTGGTAGCTTAAGCGGTAATTTTTATATATGCTGTCATGCCGAGTATGCGCCTGGAACAAGAGTAATGGGTACTTATAAGCAGTCTTTAGGTGAGATTTGGAATAGTGAAGACTATAAACAAGCTCGTATAAATTTTTTAAAAAATAAAATACCTACTGAATGTGTACATGCTTGTTACGATAAAGAAAAACAAGGTAGTGGAAGTAATAGAATCACTGCTAATGATCGTTTTAATAAGTATGCTTATTTACAGGACGAAACTAATAGTGATGGCAGCCTAGACATAACTCCTGCATATCTAGATATTAGATTTGGTAATTTGTGTAATTTTAAATGCAGAATGTGTGGACCTTATGCCTCTACTAGTTGGTACAAAGATAGTGACGATCCTAAATGGTCTAAGACTATAGACTATTTTACTGATAATGAAGATTTTTGGAAAGATGTACCACAGTATATACCTAATCTAGAAGAGATATATTTTGCAGGAGGTGAACCTTTTGTACAAGAGGGTCATTACAAAATGCTTACTCTACTCATTGAGTCAGGATATGCTAAAAATATACATGTTAGTTATAATACAAATTTAAGTTATTCTAAATTTAAAAAATATGATCTTACCGAGTTATGGTCTAATTTTAAAAAAGTATCTATCTGGCCTAGTATTGAAGGATATGGAAGCCGAGTAGAGTATGCTAGGAAAGGATTATCCTGGCCTAAATTCGAAAAACATGCTATTATGTTTAAAGAACATATACAAACAGTTAGTTGTGTTATAAATATATATAGTATAACTTCTATGCCTGATCTTATTATATGGTGTAAACGCAATGGTTTTGATTTTTATGGGTCAACTCAGATAGAACCTTCTTATCAAAAGGTTACTTGCTTACCTAAAGAATCAAAACAACAAGTACTTACCATATATAAAAAATTTATAAAAGAGTATAGACCAATTTTAACATCGCATGATTTAGAACAAATAAAAAATTGGCTAAGTTATATGACTAGTGCAGATGAGAGTAGTCAACTATTAGCTTTTAAGCAGGAAACTGAAAGAGTAGATAAACTACGTAATGAATCATTTGCTGAAACCTTTCCGGAGTTTGCTTCATGGTACGAAACTATATAAGTCTACCACATTCATATGATAGTGTAAATTGTATAACACTAATTAAAAGTTTTTATCACAATGAGTTAAACTTACAATTTTCTTTGCCTGATTACCCCCTATCTAAGCATTGGATTAAAGAATTTACTACAACTAGTATAGATAATTGGGCAGCTCAATGTGCTAAAAAAGTAAGTTTGACAAACGCTAAAGATTATGATGTAATAGCATTTAAGTCAGAAAAAACAAATTTAGTAATACATTTTGGAATGTACTTAATGCCATCCAAAATGCTACACATCGAAGAAGGGGGAATTTCGCGTGTAGAGACTCTATCAGACTATTGGGTAGAGAACATACATTCGATTTATAGACATGACAACTTGGTATAATAAATACAAAGATTTTCCATACTTACATTTAGGTAATAATGCTGAGACAGGGATTGATTGTTTTAATCTCTGTAAATTAGTGTATCTAAATGAATTAAATATAGATATACCGTATACTAGTGATCACTTTTGTAAGATTATTGATGAAGATTGGTATAGTAAGACTCATGAACGATATTTTGAAAAAGGCGGCGCTGATACTGATACCTACGGTTGGAGAAAGATTAGAGGAGAACCTAAACTTTATGATCTTATAACTATGAGTTTAGGAGCTACTAACGTAACAAATCATTGTGCTCTATATGTTGATAGAAATAGGATTCTACAAACAATGATTGACCATACTAGTTGGGTAGCTCCATATGGAAATTATTATAAACAGTATACTACGGGGGTGTATAGATGGAAAGATTTATAAAGCTAAAAGAAGACATGAATGCACACTGTATGCTGGACTATCCTAGAGAGTGTGTTGGTATTGTTACTAAAGATTTTAGTTATATCCCTTGCACAAATATATCTCCTGCCCCTAAAGATAGTTTTATATTAGATCCTGCAGACTTAGTTAGGCATGATGAAAATATATGGGGTATTTTTCACTCCCATCCTGGCGATGAAAACCCTATTCCTAGTAAAGAAGATAAAGTTAGTGCTGCTTTTCAGGAATATAGATTCTTAGTAGGCTTTGATAATAAGTTTTATATATACTGGTTAGACCACAATGTAGACGCACTCATTTTTGATGAGTTTAAGGAAGAACATCTTGTTAATTAATCTTAAAATACATTCAGCATATAACAAACTCTTTGATGAAAAAGTATATTCTTTTGATGCTAATATAGCTTCAGATGTTTTATCCTATCTTAAAGGTGTACATCCTAAGTTTGCTAAGTACATGATAGAAGTAAGTTCTAATGAAGCAAATGAATCATTTTCTATACTTGATGAAAACTTAAATCAAATTACTGCTGACATGTTATTAATTAAACATTTTAAAGATGGTGAGACAGTACATTTAGTTCCTACTATTTCAGGAGCAGGCGGTAAAGCTAGTAAGATGTTTGCTGTATTTGCTATTGTGGCTTTTGGTATGGCTACTGGTGGTGCTGGATTTGCAGCACTTGGGGCAGCAGGAGGAGCCGGAGCGGGTGCAGGAGCAGGAGCAGCAGCTGGCGGCGGCGGATTTTTTAGTACTCTATTAGGTGGCGGTGGCGGTGCTATGGGTTGGTTAGGAAGAATAGGTTTAAATATTGGTATGTCTATTATTGGTAGAATGTTTCAAAAATCTCCTGCCGCAAAACAACAACAAAAAACAACTGAATCTAGCGTTAGAGATAATGGTATGTTTGGTAGTTTAACTAATAGTTCTTCTAGCGGTACTCCTATAGCGTTAATATATGGAGAACACAGAGTAAGTGGTCAATTTTTAAGTGGATATATAAGTTCTATTTCTCATGGTAGTGGCGATCCAATTAGTGTGGGGGGTCAGTTTGATGGCGTATAAACATTTTGTAGATTATGGTGGTAGTTTTGTGCCACAAATTAAAGGCGCAAAAGGCGGCGGTAAAGGTGGTTCACAAAGCGAGCCTCATACTCCAGTAGAACATCCTCAAAGTCTATTTTCTACTGATATTCTTTTTGTAGTAGTAGGTTTAGGAGAAGGGCCGGTATATAGAATAAATCCTAATGGCCCTCAAGATATTGAGTTAGGCGATGGTTCTATTGATGATCTAGTAAATTTAGATGGTGACGGTCTTGAGAATCAACAGAAATTTAAAACCTTATCTACCACAGGTACTACTGTACAAAATAGATTAGATGTATTTGGAGAAACTACCACTACTCCTCAAAACTTTGCATCTCCTGTTAGTTTAAAAAGCGGTAGTTCAGGTATACCTGCATCTGGAGTTACCCTACAAGAAACATCTTCTAAAGACTGGGATGCGTTAGATTTTCTGTTTCAGATAGGATCTTTACAAAAAATTACTGACAAAGGTGATATATTAAGTCACAGTTTATCTGTAGCTATTGATATATTTGATCATACAGGTTCTACTATAATTACTACTGCATCTCGTAGTGTAGGAGGAAAAACAACTGTTGCTTATAAATTTACTATAAAAGTTCAAATACCAGAAGCTAGTAAGAATACCAATGGTTATAGATTTTCAGTAAGAAAAACCTCATCTGACTCTACTAGTTCAGGTGTGACTGATGATGTAAAATTACTTGCATGGAATGAGATTGAAAACTCTCCTCAAGCTTATCCTAGAACTGCTCATATTGGATTTGCATTAAAAGCTACTGATGAACATAATGGTATTCCTACTTTTACTAGCTTAGTAAAAGGACTAGTACATAAAGTTCCTTCAAACTATAATCAACCTACTTTAGCTAGTGGAGAGATAGATTGGAGAATGATAGAATGCCCTACTACAGGTGCTAATAGTCCTGCAACTGCTGGTTATTTTTTACAACAATCTGGTGCTGTTGTTCAAACTAGTGCTACTATCAATATTTATAGAGGAACTTGGGATGGTACTTTTGTATATTCTTGGTCTCAGAATCCTGTATGGATTATATTTGATATATTAACTAATAAAACTTATGGTCTAGGTATACCTGATACTACTATTGATAAGTATAGATTTTATCAAATAGCACAGTTCTGTGATGCCTGTGATTATGCTACTGGTAATTTTGTTGGGGTAGACGGTATAGCTGATGGTACTTTTAGAAGTAAACCTAGAAATACTTTTACAAGTACAAGAGAGAATCAATTAGGTATAGCGCAGGGTACAAAGATTAGAGAAAGAAGATTTACGCTAAATACTGTCATTGCTGATCAAAAAGCTGCTTTTGATACTCTTAATGCTCTAGCTTCTAGTTTTAGAGGGGCTATAATTTATGCACATGGTCAAATTACTTTAGCTTGTGACTTACCTGATGAAACCCCTGTTATGGTATTTAATGAAACAAATATAGAAGATGGCAGTTTCATTATTTCAGGGAATAAAGAAAGTGAAGTGCTAACAGGAGTTGATGTTAGTTATATTGATCCTGGTAATCACTATAAACGTGAAACTGTACGTATAGATCAATTAGGTAGTAATGATGGTATCAGTAAAACTGAGATAGAAAATATAGAATCATTAGACATACCAGGTATTACTAGGCGTGGACAAGCACTTAGGTATGCACAGTATCAAATAGCTTCTTCTAGATACTTACGTAGAACTACTACTTTTAATACTAGTACGGATGCTTTACAGTTAGTACCAGGAGATGTTATTGCTGTATCACAGCAGTCAAGTGGTGTAGCATATGGTTATGGTGGCAAAATTAGAGCAGACTCTCCTGTTCAATCAAGTAACACTAATGTATTTATTGAACATTTTACTGTACCTTCTTTGGGTGCTGTAAACTTTAATTCTAATACTGGACCTTTAGTACTTAGAGTTGTAAAATTAGCTTCAGATAGAATAGATACTTATATACTATCTAATACTAAATTTGCATTATCTACTACAGATGCTGTAACTAGTGGTGTTGATCAAGGTATATTAAATCCTATAAAAAGATATAATCCAATTACTAGAGTCTGGGATGCATATACTGCATTTACTTCTAATTCAGCTCCTTCAAAAGGTGATTTATGGACTTTTGGTGAGATAGAAGCAGAAGGCGATATTTATCGTGCAAAGAGTGATAAACTATTTAAAGTAACAAATTTAGATAGGGAATTACAAGATAATAAAATTAAAATTTCTGCTACTGAGTATATTTCTAATGTGTATGTAGATTCTGATAAGTTTATTGATTATAAACCTACTGCTTATACGGATATACAGTCTTCTTTATCTGTGCCTCCTGTACCTAATTTTAGTTTTGCTAAGAGTGCTAGAAGAACTCTAGATGGATCAGTAGTTGTTGATGGGGTGCTAAAAACTTCAACAGATCAAGATGGTTTTGGTCTTACTTATATTACTGAATATGAGATGTCTAAACCTTTGGGAGAATCTTTAGTAGCTAACGCAAATCTTTCAGGAATAAGCGGGCAAGTAGTACATATTGAGCAAGCTAACGTATTTGTAGGAGATATAAATCCTGTAACTTTAGCAGGTAAAAGTGGATTCAGTAGTCCAGTAGGTGAAGCTAGGTTACTATGTACTGCTGTTAATGTTGTAGATACTGCTGGAGGTACTTCAGATGGTAATATAGAATTTACTTTAGAAGGCTTTGGACAAGTATTTGATGAAAACTTTCAATGTAGTATATTAGATGCTAATGATGCCGCTGTTTTCGGAGCATTAAAAGGTACAGACCATATTACTATTCCCATAAACGAAAAATCTCAACAACAAGGATTATTAAACTTTGTTGGATTTGCAGGGACTATAACAGATCTTAGTCAACCGATTACCGGGTTTACTCTTGCTACGGATAAAATAAAAATAGAAAATAAAAGAACTGAGGATGTAACTTTAGTTAATAAAATACCTTCAGCTCCTTTTTATGTAACTCTAAACCAACTTGTAGATTCTAGGCATTATTCTAATAATAGTTTTTACGTAAGAGGATCAGAGCATACTTATATAAAAAGTGGTGAAATAAATGGTAATGATACTACTACTATTGAATTACCTGTGAGTCCTAGAGATGCAGCTTTTGTTAGGCTTTTTGTAGACGGAACTGAGAGAACTTCTGGGCAGTTTGTACTTAATAAAAATGATACAGTTGCCTTAAATAATGCAAATATAGTATATACAAGTACTGCTACTGAGACATCTTTTAGAGCAGAAGTAGATTATTACAGTGTACCTATTTTTGAAATAGGAGATAATGTACAAGTTTCTCATGCCAATGTATTTAGCATAGCTACTACTAGTTTTGATCCTCTTTCTCCTAAATATAATGCAGCATTAACAGCTAATTATATATACAGAGTACATACTAGTACGACTCCTGTAGCTAATATAGGTGGTTTAAACTTTACTAATGTTAGTCTTGATCCTGTAGGTAAGATAGGTAATGCCGCAGATGGCTCAGGAACCTTTGAATATGATACTGCTGTATACCCTGGAAGATTTACTTTAGCTAATAGTAGAATATATCATTTAGAAACTGGTTCTGACTTTGAAGCTATATTTCTAACTAAAGATAAAATAATACCAAACTTATTACAAGGTACTACAACTATTCGT
>Ga0233438_10001931_pt1 | contig 21644 bp, 11 predicted proteins | sample SI_123_September_FD_182720 | JGI IMG/M metagenome (GOLD analysis project Ga0233438, IMG submission 182720) | Seawater microbial communities from Saanich Inlet, British Columbia, Canada - SI_123_September2016_10_MG | ecosystem: Environmental > Aquatic > Marine > Inlet | place: Canada: British...
GTATACTGTTCTGGATGAACCATGACTTTACTCCTATTGTTAAATTCTACGATTTAATATAAAAGAGTAAATTGTGGTTCATCGACTAGCCACAACTAAATTTACAGAAACAATGTTGCACTAACATCGCCCTAGAAAAGTGCTAGGATTTAGGTCACCAAACGAGGTGATGCAAAAACACTTACGTCGATTGGGTGTCGCACTTCAGAGTTGAATGGGCGAGATTAATATTTTATAAAAATTAATTTAACATAATATGCCTTTGTACAGAATAAATAGTAAATATTGTAGCTACTTTGATAGTTATCAAAACGCCTACTACCTCACCCGCACTTCAGCTAGATGTCATCAAAAAGCACAAGATGTATTTAAACACCTTGCTCAAAAATTGACCCAACTAGTTTCACTGTTTTTTGCGCATATCAATCAAAAAACAATAATATTAAATCACTTGAGGCAACAAAAAACTTATCTATCAGATTTTTTTACCTCACAACCCAACCAATTCTGCCACATCAAATCCTTAAGCTTCCCTTAAGCTTATAAGGATAAAATTGATAAAAATAATAACGATGGGGATCGCATGAAAAACATGACAATTAACGTTCAAGGTGGTGATAATTGGACAATTTCCTTTCAAGAGGAGCAAAATAAAGTTAAATCCTATAGCCTTGAATTTAAAAAAAATAACAAAAACTTTGAATGCACTCACTCAAAAGAAAGCATATGGCCTCAGCACTTTAAGGACCTAGAAAAAAAGAAAAAACGAAATAATAACCGATCACTTTATGTCTATGGCACTGGGGAAGGTAAATCCTTTAAACAAATTCTACTTGCCCTGGAAATACTCTCTCAAGGAAAAAAAGTAGCAATGTGTACTGTCAGTGACATATTAGCTAACCAACTAAAGAACGACTTCAAACGAGTACTACCAGAAGATCTAGTTAATGAGCTAGAAAAATCAGGTCAACTTACTTTTATTACGCATCAACAGTTGCTTGACGACCAACAAACAAGCGATGTGATTTGTGTTGATGAGGTACATCAAGTAGCCAAAACAGAGCAAGAATTAGTCACTTTCAAGCAAAAGATTGAAGACAAAGTTGTATTTGGTTTTACTGCCACACCCAATGATTCACTGACAACTAAATGTGGCTTTGTCCTTAAAGATTTTTCTGTTCGTAATCCATTAAAGCTAGATAATACTGACCATAAACGAGTCGAACTAGCTGATATTAAAGACACAAAAAACGAAACTCCTGGGTATCACCCATTAACCAAACTAAAACAATATGCTGCAAATCGAGTTGCTTCGGTCCTAGTAAGTGGTTCAGATTCACCAGTTGATAAGGTTTCGTCTACACTCGCTAAAACACAAAGTACTAATAATTCCGATGACATCAGTAGTCAAAAGATACTAATGATTACTGATAACCCAGATGATGTGGTCAATGTTTATTTACGACTCCAAGAAAAAGGACAAGATCCAAATAAAGCTCAAACAGAACGATTAACCAAACGTTATCTAGGTGATATTAAAGACTCAGATGACACAGATAAGAAGTTTCAGACTCAAGAGACCTATAGCAAAGGCTATACCCATAGATCACCTTTCTATCAGCACATGATAGAAACCAAGTTACTGGGTATGAATTCAGAATTTAACCCACAATCCTCACAGCTGAAAGATCAGATTAAAACCATCTTAAAGAATCAAATTAATGAGCATATAAAAGCGATAAATGATCAACAAAACCAAGCTAACAATCTCAATAACGATCAAAAAGTAGACAGCTATTTACAAGCGCAGTTTGGTGAGCTGTATAATCTAAACACAGCACTTGATTTCTTTAAAAGACTAAAAGCGCTTTTGAGTCATCGACTCACAAACCAAGAACTCACAAACCAAGGAAAAATTGAAGATTGTGATGCGTTTAAAAAGTATTTTCAATCTTACGCGGCTATCACCATAGCGCATGATTTTTCAAATGCAGAGATCGAATTTAAAAATAATCAAGCATATTCTAGTATAGACAGAAAAAAATACTTTCAAAAAACTAACTTTTTTGGCCTTGCGAATCAGAACATTGTAGATAAATCTGATTTTTCTAAACCACCTATATCCACACCCCTACTGATTGATCAGTACGACATCGCAGCTACTTATTCAAAAATAACGATGCCACCATCTTGTGATCAACAAATACTGGTAGATGCATTTAAGAAAGGGTTTATTCCTTTGATGATGTCTAATCCACCAGGACTAGGAACAGGGTTTAATGATGAAAAGCTCTCTCGTGTGGTCAATGTTTGTCAGCACACTACCACGAACCAAAATATTCAAGTTGAAGGCAGAATAAGAGACAAAGTCAAAACAAGACAAATCATCTCTGATCAAGATATGCAAAAAAAATACCAAGCATTACAGTCTGCTAAAACTCCTGACAAAAAACTTACTACTCTCAACCATTTTAATGAGCAAACTCACCTAGCTCAACTACCCATTATGGGTGAAAAATTAGCGATACGAATATACTGCGCCCTCTTGCAAGATCCAAATACTCATCTGAATACCTTATTTGAGAAACAGGTCAAAGAAACGCTTGTGCAATTAGACACTCGATTTAACTTTGATCACGAGAAAACCAAACAATATGCACGTGAGGTCTTCAAACATGCCAATACTCATCTAACTCAAATGCTAGATGGCATAGATAACCATCTATCGTTTCCAGAAACTCTCCAGAAACTCATCAAAAATATTCCTACAGGCCGTTTAGATACGGCAAGTGACAAGCCTGACATTGAAGAAAGAGCCTACACCATAGATCATGAAAAAATATCAAAAATAAGAGCAGCAAGAAAGGCAGAGTATTTCTCTATCGAACAAAGAAAAAAACCCAAAACAACTGACGATATACCTTCAAATAAAAAATACCTTTGCGGGCCAATTATAAATAAAGATGATTTTGAAAGAAAACTACCTAAAACACTTAACCAACAAATTACCAAGCAGCTTGAAAAAAATCTCTCCCTCACCAACCTTGCCAGGTACTACCCCATTTTTAATGAGATACTGAGTCAAGCTGCTCCTATTTGCCAAGATGCCTTTCAAGGCTCAAGCCTACAAAAATTCTCTTCACTGACCCAGCTAACTAATTCTATTAAAGGTCAAGAGGCAGAGCTTACTGAGGCCCTTTTACCCTTAATGAAAATAATTCATGGGGCTCTAAATACAGGTAACGAAGTTAATTTTGATCAAGATAAACTTCAAAAATTCCTGGAAAATTTTGAATACCATGCTAAAACCATTAAGAAATTTCAAGAGCAAATAAACTCACAAGGCAAATATGACCAGAAACTTACAGCGTTAATAGACAGACAAAATAAAGAAAAATCGACCGCAAGCGATACCGGCATCAATCATTTAAAGGTTCTCAATGCTCCAAATGCAGTATTTACCTACTGTTTCTTAAATCCTTTACAATGTATTTTAGGTATTAAACCGACAGAAATAGCTTCCTATATTAACGGTAAACTTTGTTTGAATGTTGATTCCAAAGCATCACGAGAATCAGCTAAAAAGCTACTACCAGTCATATATACGCTTGATCAGTTATTCGACAAACAAACACCACTTTCTGAACTTGACCTTGCCAATATTGTTAAAGCCTTTACGGGCAAAAAAGATATTAATTTCAGTGATTTTTACAATATATATCTAGCTATTTACGCTGAACAAACTGCTGACAAAATATTTTATTTAGCTTCACTTGACTCCCATGAATCTAGCAAACTATCTGGCGAAATATCCAACATTGCCAATCACCTAATCGACTCACCGTCCTTTAATCAAATAATCGACCTAGTATTTGATCACAAAGAAGACCTAAATCAAATAGTAACATGCAACGAGAATGATTTTAACACACTACTTGGCCCATCTTTATCCAGCTTGCTTGCCTATGTAACTGGTGAAGAATTAACCAAAGATAAATTTAAACAGGAACTGAAATATTTATTTTGTAAGAATGGAAATTCAAGCAATTGTTTATCTGTACTTGCCTCACTTAGTAAGAGCGAAGACCTTACAGGCCTTAAACAAGTATTTGCCACAGCTATAAAAGAAAATTTTCGGGTTGGTGATGGCCTTAAAGAATTAATGAAAGAGAATCAGAGTATCCAGAAAAAATTCCAAACTCTCTCTGGTCACATCACAGATCAAGGTATCAAGAACAATATTAACAATCTCGTTCGAAACAAAGCACTTGCCTTTATCAAGGATCAACCAACCAAAGATCTCATTGACTTACTTTTCCACGATGATGTTAAAGGTCTAATTGGCAAAGCACTAGCAGATTTAAATGATAGTCAAAAAGAGCAGCTACTTGGCAAGCCCCTAGCTATTCTTGCTGAATACCTCACAGATAAAATTACAACCAAGGATAAATTTAATACTGACCTTGTAGCGCTTATAGATAAATTAGCACCTACTGAACCTCAAGTAGGTAATGATCTATTATCTAATCTGGCCAAAGATGGTCAAGGCCTCAGTAATGAAGGCTTAGAAGGGTTTTTAAAAGCTGCCATTAAGGTAGATTTCAAGATTCTTGATGACATTGATCGTGACTACTTTGTGTTACCCATCATGCTCAATACAAAGTTTCCAGATTTGGCTGATAAGTCAGCTATGATTGATCAGCTGAAAACAGGTATTGACTCGGCAAATAAACTCCACACAGAAAATAACAAACAAAGAGCGCCACTAATTCAAATAACAGACGCAGTAGCTAAATTAACCAACCAACTTTATACCCAAGGACTTGAACAATATAGAAAAAAGCATTGGTTTAAATATCACTGTTATAAAATTGCGTGTTCACCCTGGTTTATGCTTGTATTATCAAATAGTTTAACGCTTTCGGCCTTGGCAGCTGCACTTTGGTCACTAAACTTACTGACACCTATCATACTGGGTTATTTGAGCTTAGCTTTGATCCCAACACTCATGCATGGTCTTTTGATGCGTCAAAAAAATGGCTTAAATAAATGGCGCCATGCACTCACTACCATATTAACAAGCTGCTTGATGACTGTGGCACTCTTTGCAATCAGTAACCATGTTTTAATGCTGACAGGTATTGCCTTAACAGTGATAGGTATTTGTGTACCGCTGACCTACTTAATCTCATCAATTGCACTCAATGCACTGCTCCCTAAGCCATTTAATCTATTACAAGAAAAAAAGTACAACAAATTTACAATAAATTTAGAAAAAACGGCAAAAAGTATCTTAAGCGTAAAGGATTTAAGCACCATGACTCTTATATACACCATTCCAGAAAAGCCAAAGACCACTGATGATATACCTTATAAATCATGTAATTATGAGATTGAATTTAACAGGAAAAGAAATACTTGCGACTGGAGTTATAAACCATCCAAGCCAAACAATGCATTCGAGCTTATTCGATGTCCAACTCAGCCAAATAGCTAATGAGCTAAATCTTTTGCCTACAAAAGCTAGTGCTACATCAAAATATTTTATTGGATTGATATTGTCATCATCAGGTTTTTGATCACTGAGTATGCCAGCAAAAATAGATGATGGCAGCTGATTGCACTACTCATTATATCAATTATTAAAATCTCTTTTTTAAATAAATCCAATAAACCAATCCTACTTTTTTTTAAATATTGATCATTCTTTTTTAGAAACTCATCTATTTCATGATCTTTTTATCAGGAATTCATCTTGGCTTAAGCATCCGTTTGTAACTTGTATCAGATAAGCGACCACAAGGAGTTAACGCATGAATATCTTTGAACCAATTTCGATTCAAATAAATGATCACGTCAAATGGGATATATCTTTTATACTTAACCATGAAAAAACAGGTTACCAAGCAAGATGTACCCGCAACCCGCAACTGTCTGAACAAGTTAACTCTGACAAAGAAGCTATCTATGCCAAACATTTTAAAATTAGAGAAAAGGTAGCTCAAGACGATCAAAAGTCACTGTTTATTTATGGCACAAGTGAAGGAAAATCGTTTAAACAAACATTACTAGCCATTGATCAATTGGGTAAAGGCTTATCAGTTGCGATGTGCACGAAAAGCGATTTATTGATTAATCAGCTGCGTGATGACTTTAAACGGGTGTTGCCAGAGCAATTAGTCAGTGAACTTGAGGCCAATGAGCAATTAAATTTTATCACACATCAACATCTACTCGATCAGCAACCTAAGCAAAATGTGGTCTGTATAGATGAAGTCCACTCAAGTGCAAATACTGAAAGACAACAGGTCAACTTTTACCAAAACATTGAAGGTAAAAAAACGTTTGGATTTACTGCCACACCCAATGAGTCACTGATCACGAAAGGTGGTTTTATTCTTAAAGATTTTTCAGTACGTAATCCACTAGATCCCAACAACCGCTCTCACCAACGATCTCACATTCATGAGCAGCCAAAACGGTTGATTGATGGTATTGGCCCATGGATTGCAGAACAAGTAGCACAAAAATTAGTCAACCATGTATATTCTCCGATACCTGGTATGGTTGATACGCTAGCTCGTGTGTCAGCTGAACAACCCGCTAGCTATCAAAAGACACTCATGATCACTGACAGAATTGATGACGTGATTAACGTTTACTTGCATCTTGAAAGCGCTAAAAGGTGTAACCCAAGCAGCCAGATCACTGAGCCATCTGAAATCGATACAGAAATTCAACAAGCACGAGCATTTAAACGTAAATATCTTGGAGCTGAAAATGAAAAATCTGAATCTGAGGAGAAATATAGTTATGTGGAACTTTATCACAAAGGGTTGACCTCTAGGCCACCTTTTTATGCCCATTTGATTGAGAAAAAACTATTTGGCAAAGACGAGGTTACAGATAAAACACAAAAATTAACCAAACACCTCAGCCAGGTTATTTTAAATCAGTTACAAGCACATGTGGTTCAAATTAATCAATTAAAAGATGAGTATTTAGGGCAAGGTCCTATATCACTGGTTGATAGATACTTAGAGATAAAGTTTGGAAAATTATATCTTAATTCTGGTAGCAACCAATTTTTTGATGATCTACGAGACCTATTAGTTGAAGCAAGCACCAATTACCAAGCAAACATATCATCTGAAATATTTGAAACTCAGGCCTTTTTACGATTTTTAACCCGATACGGCGCTATTACCATTGCTGATGAGCTGCAAAATCACGAAGTACAATTGAAAAGCAACACAACTTACTGCGGATTTAACAGAGAAAAATACTATCAAAACACAAATTTTTTCGGGCTAAAAAACCAAAAAACGAATGATCCTAATCAGCTAGGTACCCCACCTATTCAAACGCCACCGCTCATTGATCAGCTTGACCAAACAGCCACTTATTCCAAGATAACCATGGTTGAATCAGATGATCGTGATCTGTTAGTTGAAGCTTTTAAACAAGATTTTATCCCCATGCTTATGTCCGATCCTCAAACCCTAGGTACAGGCTTTAGTAATGAAACCCTTGGCCAAGTTGTCAATCTCTGTAGCCAAACCAACACGAATAAAAACATTCAACTTGAAGGTCGCCTAAGAGAAAAATCTCCCAACAAAACAATCATCTCTAACAGGGATATGCAAACAACATATCAAGCGTTATCGTCAGCCAAATTACGGCAAGACAAACTCAAGAAACTGAGTGAACTGAATCAACAAGCACATATAGACCAGCTTTATGATCTCGGCAATCGGTTAGGAGAGCGCATCTACTTCGCCTTATACAATAACCCGGGCTTAGACCTTAATGAGTTATTTAATCAAGAGGTCAAACAAATCATGATTGATATTGACACCATATTTGATTTTAATCATGACCTAAGCAAGCAATATAGTCACCTGGTTTTTAACCAGGCCAATGTGTTTCTGAAAGAAAAATTATATTTAATTGATCATCAAATACCATTTCTCAAAGATTTCCAAAGGCTTTTGCTCAAGGCGGTAGATATGATAGCTAGCCTCCCATCACCAGTACGCTTTACTGCTCGCTATCTCAAACAAAAAATTACGCTAAAATTGATCAGCAGTGACTCTGACAGACACCCCTCCTTAATCAGTCAATATACTGGATACTTTCAGATTGGCCTGTCCTATTTAGTGACCGTATTGCTATCTCCTTTCATCATTATTTTTCATCAGTTTTATCGGCTTTATCAATGGTTATTTAACCCATCTGGTCGTTATCAGGCTACTGATTATCTTATATCAACACAAGTAAGCGCCATCAATGAACAAGAAGCAAAACAGTTAGATGAACAAATTGCCATCACGCTTAGCCACAACATGTCAATCACCAATCTATCTCGTCACTTTTTTGTCTTTAATGAGGTATTTGGTCAACTTGGGCCCATATTTCAATCCACATGGCAAACTTCTAAAGTACAACAAGTCATAGACCTTCTCGACAAGCCAAATCCATTACTCCCCTACACAGAACAGTTAGCTCAAAGTATGACTCCTTTATTACTGAGAATTCATACTGCGCTGCAAGCAACTACTGATCAACTACCAAACTTAGATCAACCAAGCATCACAAATTTTCTTGTAGACAGTCAATTTCATTTCAATCAGCTAACTCAATGGGAGCAACAATTAGATTGCTGTACAAGCTTTGATGAGCTAGACCCCGATTTACAAGAACTTATTAGCAGACAAGCTAGGCCAAATGGTAAAAATGAACTTTTTACGATTACCACCCGATTATTTGGCGAAACAGATATTGCAAATGGTAAAATTAATGGAAAGTTAACCATTGATCAACGCAAGTTATTTAGCCCAAATCCAAATACTAGATCAGCAGAGGTCAAGCACGCTAAAAGCCTATTACCTACTTTATACCTACTTAATAAGCTATTTGGCAAAAAAGACCCTTTTAGTGCCAATGATGTTGCAGAAATTATCAAGGTCACCAATCAGAATATAAGCAAAATGACTCTCGTAACATCAGTAGTGAATTATTTCTTTTCTAAGACATCCCTTGATCAAATAAGCTTGGCAAATAATTTAATTACTAATCCAGCGATGCGTTCATCTCTAAATGACACCATACGTTTGATGTTGCAAGCTTTCACTGAATCATCTGCCTTGAATCAAGGTCTTGATTTATTTTTTGATGGATCGACCAAGAACTTGCTAAATGATGTTGTCAATGCATCATCCAACCAGCAACCAGAAATTTTGAAATCATTTGTTGGAACTGCTTTGCTAACACCAATTCAATACCTAAGCAAAAAAACGGATAAAGGGCAGGTATATACCGATTTATCACAATTTATAAATCAATATATGCCTGTATCATCCAACCCAGACAATGATTTTCTGAAAAAGATTAGTCAGGTTAATCGTGTTCCCAGTGATACATCGACGCTAGAAGGTAGTATCAAGATCATGCTAGAAAACCCACTTCAACTTGGCAAAGGATTCAAAACCTGCCTTGATAAAGACACCCCTTTGTCAACCAAATTACGAATGATCAATGATCACATCACTGATCCAATATCGAGACAAGCTATCCATCATGCTTTTAGAAATCAAACGATGAAGACCATCTCATCAGATACATTTAATCAGACAATTTCCCTACTACTTAAACCTGATATGCAACAGTTACTGAAAGACCTAACAAGAGATTTAAATCCAGAACAACAAGATCAGCTCTTTGGCAAACCAATCAACCACCTGATCACCTACCTAACCCAGAAAGGTACTGATCCAGCTACCTTGAAGGCAGACCTTGAAAGACTGGTCAATCTCATGGCACCTGAAACCTTCGAAGTTGATCATGATCTTTTAACGAATCTTTCAAACGACACAACGAGTCTAGAGCAACACCCACTATCTGATTTTATCATTGCAACCATGAATACAAATGGCGACTTACTCAGCCCTATAGATAAGGACTATTTTATGTTGCCATTAGTGGTCAATACACGTTTTCCTGACCTTAGTAACGTCAGTTCAATACTCGATCATGATAAAAAAGGCGTTGGCTCTGCCAATGCCATCCACGCACAAGGACAAGCACAAAAAAAACCAGTTGGCCAGATCAACGAAGCAATCGCTCATCTTACCAACTTTCTGCAAGCCAAAACGATGTCTCGTTACCAAAAAAACAATCCACTTCAATATTATGTTCAGACGCTGCTGGTCCCATATTTCAGAAATTCTGCTATCGCCTCTTTAGCGGTTATTTTGGTTACCATCTTAATCTTGCACCTACCAGCAAGCAGTATACTTGGCTTTTTAACTCTCCAAGTTTTCTTAATCATTGCCTATAGCCAGCTGATGTCAAAATTAGAAGGCTTACCAAATCAATACAAAGTATTAGCCATATGTTTACTCACTGCCTGCTTTGTCACGGTTGCGTGTATCCCTATTTTTAACTTGAGTATTGCAGCGATGGTATTACTTGATTTTGCGCCAGCTTTTATTTTTCTGGTCGGTGCTCTATTGCAGTTACTGCCATCACCTTTGATGAGGCTAGCAACACTTCCTCAAACTGATACCGCCATCGATAGTGATCAGATTGCCAACATGGCTGATCAAATTGATGAAATTAATGGTCTGACTAGTCAATGCAAAAAACACCTCAATGCCTTTGAGCAGTTAACAGACGTGGCAGCTATTAGCACACAAAACACGATGGTAGACACATTAGAACAAGTGCCTACCAATCAGACGCCTTGATTAAACAACAGCTATCTAGTGAAAGGTGATACCAAGAACCTGATAGCATTTGTTTAATAAAGCGGCTGCTTTACTCTGAACACGCCTAGCTTTTGGATCAACTTGCAATGCTTCAGAAGCACGGTTAGCCGCTGCCAAGTAATCACCTCGTTGGTAGTAGTAGTTAGCAACTGCTAATTCATGATTAGCAATCATTTCTCTAAGCTGAGGTAAGTAGCGCATTGCATAGCTGGCATAAACGCTTTGTGGATCATGTATGACAATGTCTTTAAATATAAAAAATGCTTGTTGCAGTGAATGAATGTCATAAAAACTTGGGTCAACTTTAAAAGTTTTTTCTAACCAATTGCCATGCGTATCAACCAATGTTTTCGCTTGAATAAATCGCACATAAGTCAAGTATTGTCCATTTGGGTACATCGTTTGATAATGATCGGCTGCGTATGCTAGCGCTTCATTATCTTTCTTTTTACCATTGACCCAAACGGCTGTTGTCAGCAGATTTTCTAATGAAGCGTCATCTGGGTATTGCACCTCAATTGCATTGATTAGCTCTAAGGACCGATCATAATATCGATGATCAATCGCCGTTTTCAAATCTGATTTTAACTGTTTGACAGGCAGGTTTTGATATGCAGTAGAAACTGTTGAAATGTTCTCTTTTTCTTGACTACAGCCAACAAGGACGAGCAATGCACCAGCGCAAAGCATATCTATCAAACGTTTTGGCAACATTGCTTTCTATTTCCGTAAACCGCCCGTATTATAACAAGATATTCCTACCGCACAAGCCAAACTCGTGAATATCCACCAACATGAAACCTCAGGCATCTTTACAGATACGCAGACCAATTTACGCCTTGATGTAGCTCTAACCCAATATTTAAATGACTTTTCTCGCTCACAGGTGCAACATTGGATCAAGTCTGGTTATGTCAAATTAAATGAACAAGTCATCACGAGTAATCGCCACTTGGTTGCAGCTAACGACCACTTTACGCTATTAGCCATCATTGAATCAGATCTATCTTGGCAGCCAGAACCAATAGACCTGGACATTCAGTTTGAAGATGCGCATTTATTAATTGTTCATAAACCAGCTGGCATGGTGACCCACCCTGCTGCTGGTCATCAAAGCGGCACGTTAGTCAATGGCATTTTACATCACGTAAAAAGCCAAACTGCAGTCACTCGTGGTGGAATGATCCATCGGCTAGATCAAGGCACATCTGGCTTACTGATTTTTGCTAAAACAGACCAAACGTACCAGCGGCTCGTTCAAATGATGCAGCGCAGAGAGATATCAAGGCATTATTTAGCGATTGCTCACGGTAATATAAAAGCTTCTGGCACGGTTGATCAGCCGGTCGGCCGACACCCGCAACTTCGTCAAAAAATGGCTATCCATCCCATGGGTAAAAAAGCCATTACCCATTATCAAATTAGTGATCGCTTTCATCACCGTTGCACCCTACTCAATATTCGTTTAGAAACTGGCCGCACCCACCAGATTAGAGTGCATTGCCAGTGGCTTGGCCATCCACTCATTGGCGATCAAATTTACGGCTGGTCAGCTAAACAATTAGCGCGCTACCCCAGCTATATTCAGCCAGCACTAAAGGATTTTGGTCGGCCAGCACTCCATGCAGCATGTATTGAGCTACTGCATCCAATCACTGAGCAAAAACTAACTTGCCAAGTCAAGCCACCTGATGACTTTCAGCACTTGATCAAACAGCTTCAAAAATAGTGCCACCTTGATCAAGCATGAAAATCAACTGGCTTTCACTAAATATCTACTTTACATTAGTTGTCTTAGATTCATGGTATCACCTTTATGAAAAATAAGTTCATTCACTTGATGTTAACACTATCACTAGTTTGTTTTACCTATGCCGAAAAACCGTTGTCTCTACCCGAACGACTGACACAAGCACAACCAGCCGTTGTCAATATTGATGTGCAAGTTCATGTGCCAACCCATCAACCAAATCAGCCAGCACCTGCACCTTACGCCGTGGCTGAAGGTTCAGGTGTCATCATCGATGCTGAAAAAGGCTTCATTGTCACTAATAACCATGTTGTTCAAAATGCAAAAAACATGGTGGTCACCCTTAGCAATGGCGAGCGCTACATTGCCAAATTAATTGGGCAAGACCCAGGTACCGATGTGGCTGTTGTACAAATTCAAGCTAAAAATCTGAAAGCATTGCCACTTGACCACCATATCGATCCAAAAATTGGTGATCATGTAGCCGCCATCGGTAGCCCTTATGGTCTGCAAGAAACAGTGACCACTGGTGTTGTCAGTGCAGTGCATCGGCAAATTGGCTTACTTCCTGGCTTAGAAGATTTTATACAAACAGATGCCACCATTAATCCCGGTAATTCTGGAGGCGCGCTACTAAACGAAAAAGGCCAGTTAATCGGCATTAATACAGCCATTATATCCAACAATGGCGCCTCTATTGGTATTGGCTTTGCTATTCCTGTTTACTTAGTTGAAAGTATTACCAAACAAATTATTGATCACGGTAATGTTCAATACGGTTCAGTGGGTATTTTAGGCCAAACGCTCACCCCATCAATCGCCAAAGCCATGCAGCTACCAGATACCAATGGTGTGATTCTCACTGAGGTCATGCCTAATTCACCTGCCGATACAGCCAAGATCAAAAAAGATGATGTCATTACCAAAATTAATGGCAAACCCATCAGCTCAATTTTGATGCTCAAAACCTTAATTGGCATTCATCGACCTGACTCAAAAATCAAACTTGAGCTCATTCGTATCAAGGGTAATCGACCAACAACACTTAACAAAACGGTGACACTTACTGATCCTCAAAAATTAACCACTGAATCACATTCACCCTTGCAAGGCACCATTCTCAAAGACACTGTGGAATTTACAGCGACCCAGGAAAAAATCAAAGGTATTAAAATCACCGCCATCACACCTGCAACCCCCGCTTGGCTTGCTGGAGTGCAAGTTGATGATATTTTAGTGGAGCTCAATCATAAGCCACTGACCTCAATTGATGATCTAAAATTAATTGATCAAAATAGTAGCCCTTTACTATTTAGAGTACTTCGACACCACCAACCGATGTTAATTGTCGTTGGCCACTAAATCGTATTGACGCTGGACCATTCAGGACTCGTGCCCCCCTGAAAGAAGCCAGCGTCACACTTACTTGTTTGATCACCAGGTGCTTGAACAGACAGCACTTGCCTCTGCTGCCCTATGCATTGAATTAATAGCTTTTTAAGCTCTTGATTTTCCTTTTGCAAAAGACTCATTTGCTCCTGTAGTTGTAATGACTTTTTTTCATACTTTAGGTTTAACTGGTCAATCTGATTTTGTAGACCACCTGTCTCTTTTTTATGTTCTTGCACTAAGTCCTTTATGTGACACTTCAATCGATCAATTTCTTTATCCTTGGATAAGTCGTCTAGCACAGCATGGCAAAGATTTCGCAGCCGGCTTTCACTCACCCCAATCAGATATAAAGTATAAAAGCGGCCTTTAGTGCTCATACTCTGCGTATATTTAGTTAATTCATATTGCATCAGTGCATATGATGGCATATTTAAAATATGTTTCTGAATATGTTGAATGTCCTTTTGCCTGGCTTGCGTTAATTGATTTCGCTCTTTCGTGTAAACAGCTAGTGCTTGTTCAATACCTTTTCTTAACTCATCTTCAAACATCTTCACCCACGCTAAAAAAAAATATTTTAGCGATTGCACTGGGGTTGCTCTATACAGGGAAAATTTAGAAGATTAAAAGACCCGCTACAAGATGGAGTTTGTAGCGGGTACATTTGCAACTATATAATTAAATATATTTTTTTTCAAATACTTATTTAATTTTTTTCACTAACAGCCAAAAAATCATGCCTTTGATAATTATCTTATCCACGCAATAAGCACAAAGATTCTTGGAACTGGCGCTGCTTTGAGTCAGGTGCATGCTCAACCATCAACTTTAACTGCTCAGATAACAACCTGATTCGCTGCTTACTTTCAGCATCTTTACCACCTTGCAGCACCACCTTTTGAACCTTTTGCATGCATGCTATCTGTTTGTCAGCATCCAGATGATACGTATAACACTGCTGCAAGGCTAGCTCTGCTTCTTCTATTTGCATTTGCTGTTGGTAATCAGAGTTTAATGAGATCCCGATGCGTTGCTGATTCTGTTTTGATAACGAGACTAGTAGATCACTGGTCATAGGCTGTCTCTGAATTAACAATTGTAGCTGAGTAATGCACTGATGATCTTGATCTAGTAATTTTAGCTGTGTCAGTTGACTCAACTTCGTTAAAATCGATCGGTACATATCCTTATCAAATAATCGCCTGCGAAACACAAATAATAACCATGGTGTGACCCACTGCTTACTACTAAACCCTTTGCCTAGCTCTTTAAGCAATAACAAAATTTTAAAACCGGAGGTGCTGATTAGCTCAGCATGCTGGAAACATAGATCCCAACGTGAATTGACTTTTTTTAAAAGCGAGCTAGTTGATTGTGAAAGCCCATCCCTACAGCTACTCACCCACTGAATCAAATCCGGTGATGACACGCGATAGCAAATTGATTTTTCTATTAAGTGATCCACTCCACCTATCAATCGCTGACTAAGCGTATCATATGTTTTACTCCAACTATTGTTTGACCACCTTACTTCCCACTGTTCAAGCTGGCCTATGAGAAAATGGCATGGTGTATCTAGCTTAACCATTGCTTTTTGAATGGTGATATAATGTGCGAAAATTTGATATTTTAGATTCACTCGCTCTGCAAATGCACGATCCTCTAATTGAAATTCAGTGATTTTTTGATTCATCCATACTAACTGGCCGAATGGCGGCACATCACGAGCACACAGCTGTGTAGCTTGATCGGCTAACCAGGTCACAACTTGAGCATATGAATCCTGACCAACGATAGCTAAATGTTGATGCTGCTCAATAATATTTTGCTCACTGCTTTGAAATTGTGCTTTGAAGTGATCAAAAGCAAATGCATCAAACTGCTTGATGCCTGCAAAAACCGCTAACACCTGGCTAACCCACTGATGGTGATTCTTACTCAAATGACTAGCCTTTGTAATAACCAACTTTATCTCTTGATCGGTCATCGGCTCAAACAAATGAAACATCACTGCTATCAAATCCTCACCCCTCTCAAAGATTTGATCACTAGGGAGCTTTGAAACATGCTTAATTAGTGATGAAAATAGTGCTGGCCTGTACTGCCAAAATAAAGCAGCATTCATCTTCCTAAGCTGGCCCCAGTTCTGAGCATCAAGACACCAAACATTATGTTTGATTACATTATCTAAAAACTGTTGATGTTGCTGATGACTCCCCATTACTTTTAGCCAACGAATTACCTCCTTATCCATCACAGCTGCTTTGAGTTGCTGATCTAACCAAAGGCTGATACTGGTGAAATAGCTTTGCTGGTAGCCTTGCAGTATCACTGGCCATGAAAGATCTTGATATGGCTTGATCGTTGTCTGAATTTTTACCAATTGTTTAAAGCCAGTTATTTGACTGGATAAACTTATATGCAGTAGCTCACTAATTGCTTTGATATCATCAATGCCTTGAAATAGATGGGTTAAATAGCTATCACCTAACTGCGATCTAATCAACGTGACCTGATCTGTGACTGATTGACACTCAGAGAGCTGCTGTATCCATGTTGAAACGACTGATGTTCTTGCCGCATACTCAGCAATCCGCTGCTGACTTTCTGCTGGATGACATTTAGCCTTAAGCCACAAGCTTTTAAGCTGCTTGGCATAACTTGCTTCAATTTGTTTAGCACCTGCCAACAAACCTTCCTGTCGCATGGATACAATCGTTTGATAGCCAGCTTGTACGGCCTGAACATGCGCCAGTGTCGTCATCTGATCAGCCTGATGGTCAATTAGGTGAGCAACCTGGTTAAGCAGCAAATGAATATGATCATCTAAAATCTTTTCACATTGATTCAAGCGCCCGATGGTATAACCATGAAACCATGACCATAGCGGTTGTCTATAGCGCTGTATTGTCTTTTTTAACTGGCTATATTTTTTGAGTTGCTCCGTTAAAATAGCAATGCGCTTACTATCATTAGTCAGCTGATTAGCTATATCAAGCTGCCGCTTAAAAGCTAAAAATAAAATAGCGTGTTGCGTAAATAATTGATAACGAGCTGATCTACCCCAAAATAACCAGCTAAACCATGGTGCATGCTTTGGTACTGCAGACTGCTCAATACCATTTGGAAAAAACTGAATCCTCCTACCAGGTAAATATCTAATCTGCCAGCCCGCTAATCGCATAGGAATATCTAACTGATGGTTGATCCAGAGTAAGTCAGTCATTGTGTTATTCCCTACAGTTAACTGACCATTATCCATCGGCAAATCAGCGCTGGGATATAAAGCGCACATCAGCTTGCCTGGTTGATCACAAGCCAGTGATGGCTCGTGCCAACCCATATAACAGCGAAAAGCCCACACTGCACTGATTTGTTTGTATCGCTTTTGGCATTGTTGATCAGCAACCTGGTAAGCCTGTAGTAAAGCGATTTTGACATCATTGTCATCAATGGATTGATCAATGAACTGATACGCTTGTTCAATTAGATTCATCAGCTTAGGCATATGATCAGTCAGTAGCTTACCCAGCTCACCCATTGGCATACTCAATAATCCAGGTCGATCTTGTAAATTAACCTGCCATAAGCTTTGAAATGATCGATATGCTGGGCTTAAATCGACCTCGCTCAAATGCTGATGAACATAGTGCCAAATGGCACCCATACGCACACGCTGAGTTGAATCCCATTGGATATCCAACCAACGCTTAACTGGCTGAAAAGCCACTGCCATCTGCCGATTGATTTGTAATAAGGATTGACGAAGTTTTAGATCTAATGCTATTGATTCTGGCACATTAGGCCAATTGATCTGCATTGCTGCCCCAAGAAAAACAGCCTACATCTTGTGCTGTGATCCATTTACCTGGCAATACCGGTTAGCAGTCAAAAACAGTGACTGTGATCAAAATTTTAATTGATGGTTATGAACATGAGAAAGATGAACTTGCACTCTCATTCAAATCATTCTGATCAGCCAAAAAGTCTAGGGCATCTTTCCCTAAACTTTTTATATCACTCAGTGATGGTTCTTCTGAATTAATAGAGAGTTGCGATTTATATACTTGTTCACCAGACGCATATCTTTCTAGAACATCTTTAAAATCACTTTCATTATCAAAGTCTAAAAAATCTTGTTTTGCCTTGCGCCATTCATCACTTTTTTTCATTTTTTCAAAATCAAGAACTAGCGGTTTTTGAGATCCGATTTCTTTATTGATTTCTCCCATAGCTTTAGCAAAACAAAGTAATACACCAAAATTACTACTTTTAGCTGATAGCTTTATCTCACCTTGTGAACTCGCTGTGGGTACTGATAATAAAACAGCTTGTTTGAATTGATCTGCGTTCATTTCAGATGGATTACTATAGGCAATTTGACGATTTGAGAAATTTTGCAATGTTGCTGTTACTTTCTTGGTATCTTGGTTTGAGCTAATATCGCTTTGCTTACTTTGTTTTTGTTCTCTCAGTTCAACTCTGTCTTGATTTCTATTAAATGTTTCTAATGCTTCTTTCAACGCAGACTGGGATATGTTTTGGTCATTTGAAAAATATTGATTTCTATAACCATCTGCTGTCGTTTCAGCTTCATCTCTCTTTGATACAGGTTTAGCTGAGCTTACAATTAAGGGAGCTAAAATGTTGTGAACATTTTGATTGCTAAAGAAACTTGGCATGAGTTTTGCTTGTCTTGATGACATTACTGCTCTGTTATTGGATTGGTTTTGGTGTTCACAACTTATATTGGAGTTTTGATTAGTTGATGTTTTCGATCTGTTGTCGAATGAACTGTTCACACTGGTATCATCGTATTGTTCTATAAATTCTTTAATTTTTGTTTGTTGTTTTTGATAACCTTCCATATTATTTTCGCTCTGAGAATCTATAAAACCTGCTCCATATCGGTATAAGCCTATAAAATCTCTAAAATCTTTATCATCAGATGATCCATCTTTTTTATATCTACGAAGCACTAAATTGAAGTCTTCTTCTCTCATTGTTGTCATTTCATTTGGCGTTGGTTGTGTTTTCTGTGTGTGGTAGAAATCACCATGCTCAATATAATCACGCATCATACGGTAAACATGACCACCACAATAATTTCCTTGCTGAATATTAGTATCTTCATTATCTTTTTCTGCAAAAGTAACTTCACTTATATTTTGCGGAGAATATGGGTTAATTTTTGTAGCTTCTAAGCTATTTTTTAAAGCGCTCTTTAAATTTTCAAGATCTTTATCCCATTGAGCCTCATTCTTAGAATCTTTTATTTTGAGTGTGCATTCTTGATCTTTATCTATATCGATAACGAGAAGTACCCAATGCCCTTGGTTAATACAAAGCGGCATTAATCCGGTCACTGTCTTTTCTTGACTTGGATTCTCTTTAAAGTACTGCTGGATCTCCCATGACCAATCCTTAATAATTCCACCGATATCATCACCAAGATGTACTGTTTGACGATTACCTGCATCTCCAGCCTTTAGATCATTCTTGATAGGGTTAAGGACGGAAACTACCTGCCCTTGCTGGGTTTGAAAAGTTTTGTTAGTCAAAGTTCTTTTTTCATCAAACTTAACTTGATGTTGTTCTTTACCGACAATGTTCTCAAACCATACTTGTTTGTCCCCAGCAAAAGGGATCTCGTTTTCACCTCTATCAAAAGACATAACGATGGCAGAAGTATCTCCATCTACTGCTTTTGATAAAACCTGTCCGTCTTTACCTAGATAATGAATACAATACTTATCTTGTACGTCTGAAACTAAAGCACAAGTGGTACCTGTTTTTATACTTTCTTGGACAACTGCAAGCTCAGATTTATTTATTTTTTTTAAACGGCATGGGTAATAATCCTCAAATATGCTGTCATTAGATTTTGGTTTAGCGAATTTTGATTGATAGACCTTTATATCTTTCTGATCAAGAAAAGCATCCACCAACGCATTGATATGTGAGCCTTCATACATTTGGTCTGAAAATGTTAATTTATCTTTCACTTCTCTATCTCCAACCACTCATTTTTATTCTGTTTACTTTAACTAGATAACCTTAAGTGCAGCTTAAGGATGCAAGGCTTGGCTCATCATGAGTGATGGCACAAAACGAGTACTGCTCTCAAAACTGCATTTTCTTAAAATCAATCGTTCAATATTTAAATTGATGATCGAATCATTAACTTGTTATCTATTTATTAATAATTTATCTAAATTAAAATATATAAAGGTAATAATACTATATTTACAAAAACACAATATTTTTTGTGATAGATGCTTTTTTAATACAATTACAAAGTTACTCTTTCTTTCTAACCAGACATCTAACTTTTAAATCGTAGAGCTTGAGGTTTCTTACACTACCTACTTTGCTTGGTATAGTGGCATCTGTGCTTTTTAAGCTGGGGCTTCTAGGCCTTTTGCAGTGCCCAATTTTAAGAATAACTTCTTATTTGATAGCACATGAGCAGAGATCAAGCTCCTGTATTGATTGAAATAAGCAAGCCTAAAATCTATTTGAGTTATAAAAAATAGTCTCATGTTAGAGCTAAATTCACCTATTAATTTGCGTGATAATCTCATCATACAAGATGATTGTGCAAAAATGACAAAATTAATTGATCAATTAAGAAAATATGTAAAGCAATTAGTGTCTGAAAATGAGCTACATCTTCTGATAGGCGGCTTTGAAACTAGGCGGCGAAATCAAATGCTCAAAAAGGTGGAGATATCGATCTATATTGAAACTCAGGTAGCGTCAATGGATCATGCATGTGAAATGAAGTAAAATTTTACAGTTGCATACATAAAATAGGTGATCAAAAAATTGACATCGTGTTAAACTTATTGAGATACCCAAAGAATCTGCCCATCTATCAAGTCGCAAAAGATGAAGGAGTAAAGGTGGTATGAACACATTAAAAGAAAAAATAAAATTAGCTGATATTCATACAACAAGAATGACAATGGCCATGGATGAATTATAGCCTATTTTTCCGCTTTGTGAGACAAAAATAGCCAACTTAAATAAACAACAGTTCTTATTATTGGAACTTTTAACAAGCAGATTTACTAAATTACTGGATCTGATTGGCAGAAAAATCATTGATGAATTTTTATTATCAAAAGAAGAGTTTATCGATACCGATACGATGATTGATAAAATCAATAAACTAGAGCGAATGCAGATCATATCAAATGCGCAAACGTGGAGCCATATGAGAGAAGTCAGAAATCATATCGCTCATGAGTACCCAGATCGCCCTGAGCTAACGGCAAGATATTTAAATCAACTATTTGATCTGTCTCCAAAGTTATTAGCAATTTTACAGAATATAAAAAACAAAATTTAAAACAATCTATAGCTCGCTTTGACAACACCATCAACGAGCTAAACAGCGGTCATAAAACAAGTAAAAAACTAAGCTTGTCAACGCTGGTTAGCTTCTTAGCCAAGGCAACTCTATCTTAAACCCAAGTGAAGCGAACTGCACTCCTCATATGGATCATCAAATAAATGTGCCATGGCTTGTTCGCTCAATGTCGAAAAACAATCCCGATACTGACTCAAATCAAAATCTTCATCTGGTTGGTCAATGTTGCTTGATGAATCCAAAAGATCTAAAGAAGTAGCTGGTGAAGATACACCAAGTAAGCCAACAGGACTGACCTGATGTGGTTGAAATTGGTTTACCTGACGTCCCCTTGCTAAATTAAGTAAGGTCTGAGCAA
>Ga0233438_10001937_pt1 | contig 21569 bp, 13 predicted proteins | sample SI_123_September_FD_182720 | JGI IMG/M metagenome (GOLD analysis project Ga0233438, IMG submission 182720) | Seawater microbial communities from Saanich Inlet, British Columbia, Canada - SI_123_September2016_10_MG | ecosystem: Environmental > Aquatic > Marine > Inlet | place: Canada: British...
TGCACCAGAACCAATGAAGTTATTATAACTTCCAGTGGTGTTGGATCTTCCTGCACTATTACCTAAGAAGTTATTATTATTTCCAGTGGTGTTGGAGTATCCTGCAGCATTACCTAAGAAGTTATTAAGACTTCCACTGGTGTTGTTGTATCCTGCATTCCTACCAAAGAAGTTATTATAATTTCCAGTGGTGTTGCATCTTCCTGCACATTGACCTAAGAAGTTATTATAAGATCCAGTGGTGTTGAGGAATCCTGTATAATTACCTAAGAAGTTATTAGCAGATCCAGTGGTGTTGAATCTTCCTGCACTCAGACCTAAGAAGTTATTCTGAGTTCCAGTGGTGTTGGAGAATCCTGCACATTGACCTAAGAAGTTATTATAAGATCCAGTGGTGTTGCGTTCCCCTGCACTATTACCAAAGAAGTTATTAGAACTTCCATCAGTAATATTATTACCAGCATTACATCCCATAAAGATGTTAAAGCAGGCAGATCCTGTTGAAGGATCATACCCACCACCAGTCGTGGAATCACCGGCAAATATATTTCCGTCTGCGTCTTGTCTAAGTTCTTTTGCAAATGAACTAATACCAGCAAATGATGTTGCTGTTATAGTGCCAGCAAATGTGGCATTACCATCAGGAAGAATAGTAACACCAATTCCAGATGGTCCAGTGGAGTAACCAACATTTAATCCACTTCTGGCAGTTACAAAACCAACAGTATCTACACTTGATACATCTTCATATGTCAGTGTTCCACCGATGGTGACATTACCACTGAATGTAGCAGTCCCACCAACAATGTTCTCGGTGTATATTGTAGTAACACCGATTGATTCAGCACCAGTAATGATACCAAGTGTTGAAACACCAGTAACAACTAATGATTCTGCTACAACATTTGCCGTGTAGGCAAGACCAGTAATTGTGACCTCACCTTGAGAACCACTTAGAGAAATATTAGCTCCAGCAATAAGAGAGGTAACAATACCCGTTAGGTTATTACCATTCCCATAATAAGTTGCACCTGTAACAACACCTAAAGTTGTAATACCAGAGACAATAAGTGAGTTTGCACTTACCGTATTGAGTGTCGTAATACCACTAACAACTATTGAGTCTGTTAAAACATTTGCAGTATTGGCAATACTGGTGATTGTAACATTACCAATCGATTGGTCAATTGTTATATATGGACCAGCAGTAATAGTTGTTACAATACCGGTAAGTTCAGTACCACGACCATAGTATGTCGTAATACCAACAGATGCACCAACAGTTGCACCTACTCCTGATGAGGTAATCTTAAAGTCGGCAAAGGATGAGATACCTACATCAACATTTAGTTGTGTGACAGAAGCAATACCACCGATTACATTCGTTGCAGTAGTGGAAAATCCGACACTTATACCTCCAGGAGAGGCTAAGTTAAATGCTGTGGTCGCAAATGATGCTGTTGAGGCAGTACCAATCAGATTACCATAGACAGTGACGGCAGCACCAGCAGATGTATTAGTGATGATACCGGCATTGATTTCAACAACACCTAAAGTAGAAATACCAGTATTATTAACACTTAAGGAAGTAACAGAAGCAATACCACCGATTACATTCGTTGCAATAGTGGCAAATCCGACACTTATACCTCCAGGAGAGGCTAAGTTAAATGCTGTGGTCGCAAATGATGCTGTGGTCGCAAATGATGCTGTGGAAGCATTACCAATTAGGTCGCCATAAACAGTGACGGCAGCACCAGCAGTAGCGGTTATGATACCGGCATTGATTTCAACAACACCTAAAGTAGAAATACCAGTATTATTAACACTCAATTGTGTGACTGATGCTGCACCACCGACTACACTGGTCGATACACCAGCTTGCTCAACATAAGTCTGTTGTGAAACAGTAATTGTTGCAATACCACCATTATTTCCACCAGTGACAGTAACATCTAGTCCTCTAAAGTCTAGACCAGAATAAGTGGTTCCTAAACCTACTTGGCCACCTTCATCAAATATAAGAATACCCTCAACAGCTCCCGCGGGTGCAGAAGCTACCCATTGTGGAGGATTATTTGGTCCTCTTGATGCGAGAATAAGATTGGTGCTTCCACTCTCAAATGCTGAAGTAATACCTGGTTGTGCCTGATATAATAACTGACCTGTCGCTCCGCCGTAGATATTAGTTGCGTTCGTTGCACTCGTAATACCTGTCAGTCCAGTACCAGCACCAGTAAATGTGGTTGCAGTAAGAGCACCAGATACAAAGGTATCAACTAAATTAGAAGGACCATTGACAGTGAATGCCGTACCAACTGTAGCAACACCAGTAATATTAAGATCTTTAGCTACAATTTCATCAAATACTACATCATCTTTTACATATAAATCTCCACCAACATATAAGTCACTTCCAAAAGTTCCTACACCAACGAATGTAGAGACTCCAGATACATATAAATCTTCTGAAATATTAACCGAACCTACTACATCTACTGCATTCTCTGAGGTAGATGTATTGACTCCAAGACGACCAATTACCTCCAGTGAAGTTTTGCCATCACTAAAAGAAGATATACCTACTTTAAGGTCCTTAAAATCTTTACTGGTGTACTTTGTCATCGTTATTACTGATTAAGTGTCTCTAAGATAGATGAAATAAATTTCACGTCAGTATTGCTACTTGAAGATATAACAAGAGAATCTCCAGTTTCAAGAACAAGTTTACCTCCAAGGAGATTAGCAGCATCATTTGCTGGTACCGGGAAACCCTTTAAAATTTCAGTAGTTACCGCAATACCTGCATTAGTAGTTCTTTCGTGAGAAAAATTAATAGTTTGTGTATTACTACCAATGTTGGCGGTTTGTGCTAAAAGGACAATAGCACTATAACCAGTAGGTGCCGTATAGATACCTACCGTATTGAGTCCGACAACCCCTGTGATTGTCTGATAATTATTGAGGGCTAATGCCATTTTATGAATCTCCTCCTAATGCGAGAATGTAAGGTGTAATGTTGGCAAAGAGACTTCTCTTGTAAGCATTACCAGTAATAGATCCTTCTAGTTGGTTAATGATAACTCCTTTACCAATCTTGAAGTTACCTGCTTGATCGGTAGAAGTAAAGACAACCAAACCTCCATTTTTATCTACAATTTCATTCTCTGGAATTGCTATACCACCTCTTTGTGGAAGTGCAGTAAGTGCAGTATTACCAGAACCAATATATTCAAATGCCTGAGATGAAGCAAGTACTCTACTTTGTTTGAAGAATGGAACTGTTGTTCCTACACCAACCGCATAAGGTACATTTTCAGTGAATGTTACAGTAGTGATACCTCCAACAACTGGAGTTGCACTACTGACCACATAGTATGTAGGCAAGACATCAGGAGCGCCTGTAGCAGACCCAGTGAAGGATACCGTAGGTGTTCCTGTATAACCCCTACCATTAGAAATCATATCTACAGAAGTCACAGAACCATCAGTCAGTTGTGCAACACCTGTTGCCTTGATACCCCATGATTCCGAAGGATCGGAGAATGTAACAGTTGGTGGTGTTGTATAACCAGAACCACCACTTGTAATAATAACACCTTTAATAGAGTTATAAATCGAATCAAAATATACAATCTGACCATCGTAAGGTAATGATGTAAATGTTTCTACTTGACCACCAGAATGATAAAGTGATGGATATGTAGAGACACCAACATAAGAAGTAAATTCAGTTGGTGATGTAACACTATTTACGGCAAAGATATTACCAAATGACCCATTGGGGAATGATGAGATTGTACTGATTGCAACCTGACCACCATCAATATAACTGTGTGCAATTGTCGAAGGTCCAACATTAACAGTAATATTTGTTGCCCCTACACTGATAACATCAAACACATGATTAGGTACTCCATTATTATCACCAGATGCAGGTGGGAAGAATGCGGTTGAAGGACCACCACCAGAGTCACATCTGAATACCAAATCAGTCATTGTAACACTGATACCAGCAACAACATTATGTTCTACATCAGTAGAAATTGTCATAACACCTGTGATGTTATTATATGTTGCAGTAGTAATACCATAATAAGGTGTATTAGTAGTCGTTCCACCTTCTACATATTCGTGAACAATAGTTGAAATACCAACATTTACAACAAACTGATTATCATCAGGAATTTCCTGAACACTAAATCTCGAAGTAGTTGCTCCATTACCATCACCAGCTGCAGGTGGGAAGAACGCTGTAGAGAATCCACCACCAGAATTACATCTGAATACCAAGTTGTTAAGATTGACTGCCGTTTTATAATTCAGATTATGGTCTGAATTAGTGGTAACAGTCATTATACCGGTTGATGCAGTATAAGATGCTGTTGTGATACCAAACTGTGAAGGTCTCAGTGTTGATGTACCACCATCAACATAAGTGTGTACAATAGTAGAGATACCTACATCAACAACAAACTGATTGTTTGCGGGTATTTCTTCTACAATAAATCTACTCGTAGAAGGACCGTTACCATCACCACCCGCTGGTGGGAAGAATGCGGTTGAAGGACCACCACCAGAATTGCATTGGAAGACCAGTTGATTCAAATCAATTGCAGACCTTCTGTTGAAGTTATGTGCTGCACTAGTTGTAACAGTCATTATACCCGTAGATTGGGTATATGTTACTGCAGAAACACTAAATGGAACCTGTTGTGCGGTTGATACTTCTCTTACAACATCTTTAGAGTCACAAGAGAACTTCAGATTTCTCATGGAGACTGACATACCAACATTGAAATCGTGGTTGGTTGCCGTTGTAATTGTAGTCAGACCAGTTACATTATCGTATGTTGCATTTGTAACATTGACACTATCAACACCAATGTCAATTGGGAATACATTTGAACCCGCAGATGTAAATTCAGTAACAGTTCCAATAAAGTTTGTGGGACCAATACCATCTGCAACCAGACCCAATCTACCAAAGGAAGAGTTGGAGTTTGTTAGGTCACACTGACCACCGTTGATACAAACAATACTTTGGTCATTGTAGATAGTAAAGATTGAAACTAACTGAGCATAACCTTCATTAGAGATTGAAACACCAATACCACCCTGATTGAGTTGAGTATAGGAGTCAACATTCATTGCTCTGGTGTCACCAATGACATGTCTACCATCAATCTTCATACCAATACTGTTGGAGATGAAGTTTGTACAGTTTCTAATGTAAGGACCCTGTGTTACATAAGACGGTTTGTTGGGATTGAAGGAGATAATTGCTTTACCTTCATTCAATGTTCCAGTGAAGGACATATTCTCAATATAACTACCATTCGCAACATAAATCAAATCTTCATCAGGATTTTGTGGGATGATTGAGACTTCTCTCAAACTATCACCGAGAAGAGTGACCTGTTCTGGAAGAATGATTGGGTTATTTTCTGAATAATTACCAGCAGAAATTCTAACGACTGTACTTGCTTCTGCAATCGTAAGAGCAGAACCAACAGTTCTCTTTGCGGTAGAAAGGAGATAACCATCGTTCTCATCATTACCATCAGGAGTAACATAGATTTGGTTGGTAACAGATACCAGACCAACAACATTAGTCAGGTTTGAGCCATCACCATAGAAGGCTGTAGCACTTACAATACCGGTGTTACCATACATTGTAACTGCGGCACCGACAGATGCAATACCAGAGACATACAGACTGTCAGTTACAGTTAAGAAACCAACTGTGGATACTCCAGTTACTTCAAGGAATTGAGTAGTGGTAACACCAGCTACTTCAAGGAATTGAGTAGTGGTAACACCAGTAACACCAAGGTTACCTGCGACAATACCTACCTTCAGAGTTGCAATGGTAGAAACACCAGTGACAACCATATTGGCTGTAGTTGTGACCCCAGAAACACGAAGGTCATTATCTACAACTACATTACCACCAGTAAGTGTTGTAATACCAATAACTTCCAATGAAGTTGCAGAGGAGATGTAACCACTTTGTAAGTTTGTAGCAATACCTGCAAACTGTGCCCTACGAACATCTAATGATGTCTTAGGATCAATATAGATTGGATTTGAGGTTCCCTGTGCCAACAAGATATTACCTGTGACACCAACGGGAAGGAATATTGTGGTATCAGGTGCACTTTGAATAGGAATTCTACCAGCAGAACCACCCTCCAGATTTGTTGCGATACCCGCCTTATCGGTATATGTATCAATTGCCCCAAGATCTTTCCATATAGGTGCTCCAGTTCCGGTTGATACAAGAATTTGCTCGGAAGTACCAACCCCAGTAAATCCAGTATCGTTAAGAGCCGCCTGATACAGAACTGCACCACTTGCCCCACCCTTTACATCAGTTGCAAGACCAGCGTTTGTTGCATACTCAGCAAACGCCACAACGTTCGCAGAAATAGTGACTCTACCTTGACCAGATACCGGACTGATTAGAATACCATCACCAGCAACAATTGTTGTAACAATACCTGTTAGATTTACTCCATCACCAAAATAAGTTGCATTAGTGATAATACCGGCAGTGGTGATGCCAGTAAGAGATGAATTAAATAATGATGCACTATTGGTTGCGGTAAGAAACTTTGTAGTTAATCCCCCACCAACCAGGACATCGTTAGTTACCCCAATACCCAGTGCGGTAAGTATTCCAGTAACAGTAAAATTTCCACTTACCGTAGAAGGACCTACAATAATAGGACCACTGTTATTGAACCTATTGGTTATCTTGTCGGCCCTAAGTAAAGACATTATCTATAATGTTTTATCCGTTGTTTTTATTTATACCTGTACATATAAATATTTTTCAGGTATGATGATATATCATGAAAAAAGGTGAATTTTGTCCGTTAATTCAAAAGAAGTGTGTTGAAGAAAAGTGTGCCTGGTACACATGTGTAAGAGGAACAAATCCTAATACCGGTCAAGAAATTGATGAATGGAAATGTGCCATGTCTTGGATGCCTATGATGGCAGTAGAGATTGCACAAAAGTCAAATCAAACTGGAGCTGCTGTAGAAAGTTTCAGAAATGAAGTAGTAGAAGCAAATCATCAAAATCAACAACTTTATGCTCATGCCCTTCAACAGGGAATCAATGTTGCTCAAATAACACCCATTAACCCCCCTATGATAGGGGGTGAATAAGAATATTTAGTCCTTTTTACAAACAATCACATCAATATATTGGACTCTAAAGTCCATATTTGCAGAAGAAGAGCCCTCATTAGAGATACTGAGATTGTGTCTGTGATTAGAACTTATCCCACCCGTATTAAAACTATGGCTGTGATTACTATTGTTACTTCCGGTATTAAAACTGTGAGTGTGGGCTGCTCCTGATGAGTTAGTGTTTTGTTGTGAATAACTTACACTAGCTCTACCAACACCAATATCATCAACAGCTGATCTACCTCCATCCTGATATCCAGCTCTCTGCTTACCAACATTCTCTACAAACTGACCACTAGCACTACCAGAGTTCATAGGGTGGTTATGATTGGCACTTGCATTTCCAGTACTTCCACCATGAGTATGATTAGCATTTTGATTTCCAGTACTTCCACTATGAGTATGATTATTACTCTGGTCACTAACTGAACCATTATGATTATGTGCCGTGAGGGGAACACCTCTCACAGCAAATGCACTAGTAAAGGAATTGGTACCACCAGAACCACCACCAGAATCAGAAACAACACGCAATGTTTTGTTATTATCAGTAGTTAGTTTTGTCCAACCGGTTGGTGCAGAAGCCTGATAGAACAACATTTTTGTACCAGAAGGAATAAAATTTCCTACGGCATCATATAGTCTTCTAAATGCGTCAACACTTGGAGGTTGAACAGTAGAAGTACCTGTGGGTGGGTAAGTGTTATTGACAATAACCGCACCTTGAATTGCAGTTGTTGCAGAAGGAAGTCTTGCAGGAGAAATCGTACCTGTAGTAATCTTATCACCAGCAAGATTAGTAAGACCTGCACCATTACCAGTAAAGTTTCCTACGGTCAGTCGATTAGTTGATGGGTTGTAGATAAATTTACCAGAAACACTATCAATAAAAGGTCTTTGGTATCCAGCAGCTTGATTGGTACTGAACAATACCTGGTAATCTACATTAGAACCCGTTTCATCTACATTGATAAAGTTGGCCTGATTGGAAGTACCCGTAAAAGTAATAGCATCAACAGTGGTTGCACTAATATTTTGAACACTGAATGTTCTAGTAGATGGATTATATGTAAGTTGGTTTGAATCACTGTCAATATAAGGTCTCTGATAACCAGCAGCCTGATTAGTACTGAATAGTAATTGATAGTTTGTATTACTATTGATTTCATCTACATTGATAAAGTCTGCATTCAATGCAATACCAGTCAGATTACCAGTTACATCACCAACCAAATCACCAACAAGGTTTGAAACAGAGAATGTATTTGTTGATGGGTTATATGTCAGTTCATTACTTTGAGAATCAATATAAGGTCTTTGGAATCCACCACCTTGATTAGCACTGAATAATACTTGATGGTTGGTGTTCTGTGTATTGGTATCTACATTGATAAAGTTCGCATTTGTTGCAATACCAAAGAGATTACCAATGATATTTTCAACAGTAAGAGTTTCTGTAGATGGATTATATGTTAGATGACTACTATCAGTATCGATATACATCCTCTTATAATCAGTTGCACCCTGTTCACTAAAGATGACCTGATAATCAGTGTTAGTGTTTATCTTATCTACATTGATATTATCAGCACCAGTAGCAATACCAGATACATTACCTACAAATCTAGTACAAGATAGTACATTTGTAGAAGGAACATATGTTAGTTGATTAACATCCGAGTCAATTAAGTGCAGTGGGTAGTTTGAACCCAGACCTACATTGTTTACAAAAGAAACCTGATGCGTAGCACTACTACTTGTAGTCTGAACACTAACTCTATCCGCACCAGTAGAAACACCAATGAACGCTGTTTGGTCCTGTCTTACTGTAACAATACCAGCACTTACACTGTAATTATTACTCTTGATGTTATTGATTGTACCGATACCCGATACATAGATGTTCTCAAAATCTGCATAACCATCACTATCTAATCTTCTTCTAACTGTTGCAAAACCAACATCAATATCGGTACCATTATTCTGTAGATATATTGTTGCACCCATACCAGCAACGTTAGATGCCTGGTAGTAAAGTGTATTCGGTGCATTAAATGGAACTCTGATAGTCAGAATACCAACCTGAGTACCATTACCATCTACACCATTATTGTAGATATTATTCAAGTCTGCAGTAGGTGTAGTCTTAATATAGAATGGGAAACCACCAGAATCTACATGGAATTCATACTTATTTCCTCTCAATAAGTAAAGGTCTGGGTTATCGGTATTTTGCGTAAAACCAACACCTACCGGGTCTCCAGTTCCAGCTATAAATCTATAGGTATCACTATTAAATTCTTCTACTGTAAATTTAGTATATAATTCTGCACTATTTGCAAGTAATGTATTGGTTACTGCGACATTTGTAAAGCCAACAGTTCCACCAGCAGAAATTTGACCTGCCAAAGATGTTGCTTTAATATTACCAGTAACTGTCAGGTCACCATAAACATACTCTGCAGTCTGACCAATCGAAACTGGTCCGATAACATCCAGAGTATATGCAGGAATTGAAGAGTTAATACCAATTTTTTTGGTAAAAGTAGAACTAGTAAATGCAGTTCCACCAACACCTACTTCAAGACCTATATTGGAAGTAGATACACCCGTAGTTACAAGTCTCTGTGCAGTAATGGTGGTACCAACGGCTAGTCGTTTACTAACTTCACTATCACCAATAATTACAAGTTTCTTATCAGGTGTTGTAGTTCCAATACCAATTTTATCACTATCAGCGTCAGCATAGATTAAATTTTCATTGACTTGAATGCCATTTCTTACGACAAAATCCTTATCTACTGCCATTTATCTTGCTAATCAGGAATTATTATTTTTATTTATCAACTAATAACTCCGAAGGTTCTCCACTGATTGTTTGTTGTATAGACCCAACCAACTGTTCCACTATTCGTAGGATTGGCATTGAATACAATATCACCAGGAGTACCAGCCTCTGTCGGGATAGCTATACCAACAGTCAACTTTCTTGAAACTTGAGCATTACCTTGAATAAAGACACTATTAGTTTCAAAACCTTCATCTGATGTACTGATAACCTTTTTAGTAAATTCTACAGGTCCATTGAACTGAGAAAGGACATTACCTTTATCACCACCATCAACCAGTAGATTTCTTTCAATTTTAACGATAGAAGCCTCAATATAATTGAAGTCAGATACATCATCAGAAATACCACTTGAATAGGGGTCTTCACCAGTATAAGTTTGAACCGGAGTATCAAATACTTGTTCTCTACCAGTGTTAGAAGCAATTCTCTTGTTACCAATGAAGAAGTCACCTCTATCATTCATACCAGTGTAGTTGACAACACCACCGGTAATTGTTTGTGATTGTGCATTAATCTGTTGAGATAATGTAAGTCTCTTTGTCTGTTTATCGGGGAATGCAGTCGAGTAGTTACCAGGACCGTAACCAATATATTCGAAGGTATGTCCAGATGCCCTGATGATTGAGTTTCTTCTAAATTCAACCGGGAAGAACTTAACCCGAGTAATAACTGAACCTACCACATGAGTATTTGCAATAGAACCATATACACCTCTAAACACCTTAAGTTGTGTAGTTCCACCTACTCTACTCACAGTAGTTTTAATTCTCATCAACTCATCATTAACTCTAACAAAATCACCAATTCTGAAGTTATAATCAGTCATGTTATTGACATTGATGGTGTCAGTTGTTTTACTAGTAATTGCAGAATTAAGTGTGGTCGAGATACCTGCATAGATTTGACTTTCTCTACCAGACAGTCTTCCGTTTCTTGCAATTAAGTCACCAAAGTTTCCAGAAGAACCAGATGGGAATAGTTGAATATTACCATTAATTGCTGGAGTAACTGTATTGATACCTACATCGAGAACTACCGTAGTCAGTCCAATTTTATCGATACAAACAAACGAACCATTGTAGAATGTTTGACCTGCACCACTTACAATCACAGAATTATTAACTCTAAAGTTATTATTCAGTTTTGTCGTTATGGTTGCAATACCGACATCTTTGTTGTACTCAAAACTTTCACTATCGAACGACGGTCCAATAATAGAGAAACCACCACCTAATACTTTATCTGGACCAAGACCCAATGTTGTAATACCAGGAGAACCTAGGACTGGAGTTACTTCAATCTGATTAGTGTCTGAAATTGCAGAAATTCTATAGAATTGATTATAACTTCTACCATCATAATCATTAATACCTGTTAGTGTAAGAGTGTCTCCTCTATTATCATAAATTTTATTAACACTACCAGTGGCTGCACTGAATCCAGTTGTTGTTGCAATACCAACGACTCGGAAGTCATCACCAGCTGCAAATGCTGAACCACCATCCATAATCTGAACATCAATAATCTCACCAGCAGATGTGCCATCAATGGTGACTAATGCAGTACCAAAATCACCAATTGATCCACTTGCGATGTTTTGAAGTTTTGCGTTATAGTAATACTGAATTGCATTTGTACCATCACCATACCCTGCACCAGGATTGTTGATAGTCGGAACAGTAATTCTATTCAATCCATGGTCATATTGGGTAAAGATTGTATATGCAGTTCCCACATTATTTGAAATAATTCCAGTAATTGCAACACCAACTTGTTGGAACATTTCTTCCAATGTTTCCCCAGTGATACTATTCTTGGGGTCATTAATTACAACTTCACCGATATTATTAGAAAGTGCATAACATGCAGCTGATGGTGCCTTAGTTACAGGGTTATCTCTATCTAACTGTGGATAATAATTAGTGACTGGTTGTGAGAAAGCATAACCATCATTGTTGAATGGGAAAACCTTTGGTTCATTTGCAGAATTAATTATTGACAGGTGATAAACACCATCCTGTTCTCCATTGATATACTCATTAATAGTTTGTACATCGTAAACATAGAAATCTTTTTCGAAGTTTCTTCTAGAGAAAGTTGGAAGAGCAGTAGTTCTCTGTGAGGTATCATTAATAAATGTACCGGCAGAAAGAGGAATAGAACTTACAGTGAAGGTTTTTGCACTTGTAATTCCTGTAACTTCATATGTACCATTGTAACCAGAGTTACCTGCTCCAACTGTTGGGAACAAAGTACTTCTTACATTATTAATAACAACAGTAGAACCAATAGAAAGTCTATGTGGTTGTTCTGTCGAATAGTATGTAATTCCTGCTCTATAATCAACACCCGAGATGAAACTAAAGTTTCTAATCTGGGAGTCATTACTCATTGTCACAGAACCTGGATTAAACTCCAATGCAACTTCTGCATTAGTTGCTCCAGTAACATCACTCGATTCTTGAAGGATAAACCCGTCCAGTGGTTGTCTTGCAGAAGATATTCCAGTGTTTGCAGGAATAACAAATCTCAATTGATGAATTCTATCATCAGATTGTCTAGAATCTTTCTTTCTAATGATATATGTTCTAGAAGTAATATTTCCAAGTCCACCACCATTTAGTTTAGAGAACAAATTGTTCTCTGTTGATGCGGATGATACATTCACATACCATTGTGATTCATCAACATCATATTGAACAGGATGTCCTACATCACCAGGATCTTTATCACTAACTCTACTCTCTACAATAATCGTATCACCAAGATTGTTAATACCAACCTTATTGCCAGTCAAAGAATCATTGAATGATTGTGCCAATTGTATTTGATTTGAGGGTAAACCATCAACAACAGCAAAATAAACTCTATTACTCTCAAGACCATCAGGAAGTCTTCCATCATTTGAAATGGTTCTTACAGTCTCACCCTGTTTAAACTGATGGTCTTCAGTGAACATTAAAGTAGAGTTTGTAATACTATTGCCAGTAGAAACATTTCTACCAACTCTTGCAAGTTTTCTTCCAGTTATTTTCTTTGTTGCATATGCAGTGTCGTCCATGACGACCTTTGCCCCAAAGACTTCAGTCTGTCCTCCTACTGGAATAACAACATTCAATGTCTCAGTATTGTTTGCACCAAATCTATAACCGTTAACTACACTTGGAGGTTGTACATCTTGATTGGTATAGTTATAGAGATACATTCTACTTGTATCTGCTACACCTACAGTTTTTGTAATATCAATTGAGGGATATTCAATTGTAGTAAATTCAGGTTTGAGTGATTGTGGTGGAATAATTTGTGTGATATATCCAACATCATCTTGAGCAAATGCCTTATCCCTATAACCTCTAGAAATAAGTGCGGTTTGTCCAAAGTTTGAATTGGAGTTAGTAACCGAGAAGTCACCACCAGATTCAGTTAAGAATTGTTCTGCATAACCAATAGCAAAGATAGAAACCAACTGAATCAAAGAATTGTTTGATGCCTTGATGTGATAATTTGCATATTGTGGTTTATATACAGCATTAATATCTGTATGTAAATTAGCAACTACATTGGAGTCATCAAATGAACCACTTGTAGTATTATACCTTACAAAAGCTCTATCATCAACTTGAAGACCAATTCCAGTGAATTGTGCAACAACCATGGACTTAAATCCATCTGCCTTACTGCCGTCGGCATGCATGCCACACATACCATAAACAGATCTCTGTGAGATGTTGAAGATGTATGGTGATGCACTGGTTACGGTATCAGAAGAAAGTTCTACAGAAGAACCTAGAGGATTTGGTAGTGCATTAGCAGGAGGTACTGGAAGTTCATATGTAAACTCTGTAACACCGTCAGCATTAGTATCTAACACTTGGTTTACAAGATACGTACCATTATATCTTTTATCACTTACATTGTTGATGATAACATTGGTATCAACGTTTAGACCAAAAATACCAGCAGAAAGTTTTACGTTGACTTGAGTAGAAGGAGTAATACCATCACCAGCCTTGATACTACTGATACCGACTGAACCAGATACTGGCCCAACAATACGATATTCATCAATCTTGGGTTGGATATCAACGTTTGCATTTGGATAATCAGGTTCAATCTCTCTTCCACTTGCAGAACCATATGCAATACCAACCTTTTCATAATACATTTCTAGATCAGTACGATCTGTAGTATAGTTAATGAAATCATCATTGATATTTGCATTGTTCTTACCATCTGCATACTCGAAAGATGTAAGTCTATGGTGAGAGAATGTTGGTGTGAATGTAGAAGGACTGTAATCTTTATATGCGGGTTTCTGGGTATCAGCATCCTTCAAGGTAAACTGGAACATGTAACATCCACCAGTCAATCTAAAGATTGCGGATCTTTCGATTAAATTATTTTCTGGATTAGGAACATAGATTGGTCTGATAACAGTCTTTCTTAAATCCTGACCAATAATGGACACACCTCTGGGGATAATGACTCCACCATGAATACTATTCAGTTTATAAAGAATGTTATTACCATCGGTAATATCAAAGTTAGATGTATTACTGAATGACTGAAAATCATTCGAGTTAACACCACTTCTCAACAAGAAAGTATTAGACCCTGTTGGAATCCAACCCGGTCTGTTATCAATATAATGTGTACCAGGGAACAGATAGATTGAAGTTTTCTCAAATCTATCGTTATCAAGACCTCTCTGATAAGAGAATCTAGATGCCTCAATCAATGCTCTTTGTAGAGTTCTAAATGGTCGAGCAAAAGAGTTCCCTTGGTTCTCAATACCATCTGTTGCGTCTAGATTACTAGGGTCAACATATAAAATATTTCCTTTTACGTTCTTTAGAAAGTTATCTAATCGAGATAGAGGCATCTTACCGGCACGTTAGTCATTATGAGTTATTTATTCCATCTCCTATATAACCTACCAAGAATATACCCTTCACCAGGACACTCTACAGACATCATTGTGTCTATTCCATTGTTCCACCATCTTCTTCCATAGTTATAATTTTTCTCACCACTTTGATCTCTGGGTTTCAGTCCTTCAACAATTCTTTGTCTATGGTAATCACTAATAGGTTTTCCCCTTCTGGAATTTGAATAGTTTTTCTGATGTTCTGGTGTTCTCTTATATCCTCTTATACCATCACTTATCTTCTTCCTTGTCTCCTCACTGAAAATTCTTCCAGTAACGCCTTCTCCACCATCAGTCAAATTTCTCAATATTCCTGTTCCAATATCCTTTCTTCCTAATACACTTATCATATAGATTTCGTGTTTTGCTGCCACCTCAGCAGTCAAATTCTTCTTCAAATAAATTCTTCTGTCTCTCGGAGGAAGATTTACCGTATGTAATTTACTATGTATTCTATTTGATTTTCCTTTACCAATATAATAAGGTGTCCCATCTTCACGAAGATATGTGTAAGTATAATAAATCATAATAATACTAAAGAGACATTAGATATTTATTACATAAAAAAACCACCCAGAATACTGGATGGTTGATTACCACAGAGTGGCACTAATTCGCACGGAAGGAACTTATATTATATCATGGATTCATATCTGTGTCAAGTAAATATTCTACAGTATTTACAATATCATTCATTGCATCTCGTAAGTCTTCCTGTCCACCAGAATGTTGATCATTTGAATCTATATCAGATACAAGAGACCATCTCCATTCTCTCATAGGTTCAGAGTACCAAAGTTGTATATTCATTCGACCCCTTTATTTTATATAGTAATCTTTATAATGTGCGTTCTAATCTGTTTATTGCTTGGTCAGGAAAGTCTCTAGGACGACTATCACCAGCATTATCAGTTCTAGCAGAACCTTCGTTTGCTTTCATAGTATGCTGAAAGTTTGATCTCTTATATCTTAAACCCAATGGGTCAGGCATCCAGTATGTCACCTGCCATTCTTGGTCAGGACATAACTCAAGATGTTTCTCTACTGTATGATTAAAGATACCCAATTGAACGTGTCCATCGTGAGTAACACATCTATCCTCACCAATGTCAACCAAAAATAATTGACTCATTCTCCCTTCCAAGTTGGTGGATGAAAAACACAATACTCATTGAAGGTAATTTTCATCTCCTTTTGAGTTAAGTTACAATTCTTTGCTGCCTTGGGAAGATTCCATTTGGCAGAGAACAACATTTCCATAGACTGACGGGTTTCTGGTCTCATATTCGTAACAGTTTAGAATTTCTTCGTAAAGGTCTGGACAGTTCATTCTGCAGAAGTAACCAAAGATTCTGCATAAACAATCTCGTCTTCCTTGATCAATGCACGTACCAACTCAAGAACATTCATAAACTGTTCTACAGTCTCGCATTCAACATCTCTACTGTTACCTTCACTTGAGTAAAGATAAAACTTACGAAGACTTGTGTCAACCACAACACGGGTCAGAAAGTCTTGGTATTCTTCTTGTGGTTTGTAGGTCATTGAACTCCTGTCTACTCTAGTAGTATAACGGTTTTAAGTACCCAAGTCAAGGGAGTGTGTGCTACTTCTTCTTATGGCCCCTGACATCATAGTCATATCCAGAGATAGAGAACTGATCAGAACTTCCTGGATACTTAGCAGGTGTCTCTCCCTCATACTCAACAATCAATGGTTCTCCATCAATTCTTTGTGCAGTAATCGTATAGAAACACTCAATAGGACCACCTAGATTGTTTCTAATCTGTATTCTCTTACCCCATTCAATTGACTCAATAAAAAGTTCTTGATAAGAACCAATTGGAGTGAGATTGACACTGATTGACTCAGGATCAACTAATCCTTGCCAATATGTAGGACATGTAATCGTAGTGCCTGTACACTTTCCTCTAATATAAACACCAGCCTCTGGACCCTCCATACAGATGTGTCTCAGTCGATGACCCTCTTTATTAGGATGTTTAATGTCAAACCCTTTCCAAGATTGAACATTAATGTTCCCCGAAAATGTAGGAGCAGTAACTGTACCAGAGAAAGTTGCAGTAGCACCAGTCAGAGTACCATTAACTCGAAGTTGATCAATCTGTGCAGTGGAATGGTAGTAGGGTGGACACTGAGGTTTTGAATATGGGTTTGGAGTGGGAGTCTCGGCATAATTATTAAATGCCTTTTGAATATACGAAAAATTACTTGATGGTAACCCTGTGGCTTGACCATCTGAACAATCTTGTTTTCCGGGTGAACCTGGTTTAAATGGGCCAAATAATGAGTCTGTCATGATTTAATATCGTAATGGTATCCTACAATTGAGTATTGATCGTTATTTCCTGGGTAATCTGCGGGTGTCTCACCTGGATACTCAGGAATTAAACTTTCACCATCCTTTCTTTCTGCATAAGCATGATAGAAACAGTGAATTGGAGTTTCTGATTTTGAGTGAAGGTAGATTTTATTATCATCAATTTTCTTCACAATGATGTCTTGATGAGTTCCTATTGGTGTCAAACTGACCGTGATAGATTCTCTATGAACAAAATCCTTCCAGTATGTAGGAAGGTCAATATAATCTTTATCCTTTAGTGTTCCTCTAAAGTATACATCATTGGTAGGGCCCTCTGGACAAGTATGTCTCAACCTCCAACCTTCTTTTGAAGGGTGGATAATATCAAAATTCTTCTTCAGAGATAGAATATGCACTCCACAATTAGAAATTATTTCACCTTGTGCTGCCACATGTTGACCAACAACAACTGAAGCGTTGGTATTGACCATACCCATCAAAGCTGTCGAACCAACAACAGCCAAAGAGAATGGATTCGATGGAGGACCGTAACAGAAACCACCAGGAATTAGAGGAGGTGTTGACTCTGGATTGATCAAAGGGCCAATCATCGATGAGGCCCATACATTAGGGAAAGTTGGAGTCCCTGTAATAGTAGGACCCTGTATAAAACCAGATCCACGAATTTCTGCTGGTCCTCTACCCAGACACTCTGGATTTCCTAGTCCAACAAATAGTCTCTTACCTACATTTAAGTCAGGTACCTTCATGATTTAACCTTCCCCTCTGTCTTAAGTCTTGGCACATCCTTTCGTTCACCATATACATGATAGTAGCAATCAATAGGAACACCTGGGTTTGAATCTAGTATGACCTCGTTATTCTGAATACCTTTCACAATAATACTTTGTGCCATACCGATAGGTGTAATTGATACCGTAATAGAAAGTTCTTCTACAAGGTCTCTCCAGACCTCAGGCAGTTCAATTCTATCGTGACCTCTCAATCTACCTCTATAGTATACACCATGTTCAGGACCGTGTAAAGAAGAGTATTCAAGTCTTTTTCCTTTCTTCTGTGGATGTGGAATATTTAAAGTCATTAACCTACTGGTAGATTTTGTATTTCATTTTGTGATGGAAGAATTGAACCTTTGATTGATGTTGCACCATCTGCACAATCAATAAATCCACCGTACATATTTAAGATTGCATTTCCGATAAGTTCAACTGTCTTTTCGGAAAATAGCCTAGTCGATACTTTGGATGAAATGTCAACAGTTTGTGCTCTGACAAGAACTTTTTCATTGGCATCAATAGTGATAACACCATTTTTACCGTCAGCACCAGAAGCAATCAAATCAATATTAATTCCTTCTATTCTAACTCTTCCACTTGGTGCTCTAAGAACTAAATCACCACTGACTGCTTCAACATATACACCCGGAATATCTTCATCTACATTATCACCAGCTCTTACCTGAAATGAACCAGGTGAGCGACAGATAGTTCCATGTTTACGATGAGGAGCACCAGAAGAGTCCATCGTAATATAATGGTTCTTTGATTTTCCGTTTCTCAACAACACTGCAGAAAGAACATTGTCTTGGGTAAGATGTCCAAACTTTATTTCACCATCTGCTTGTCCATACCTAATTGTATGATAATTTTTTACTTCCGCCATTAGACTTTACCTACACAATCAATCACGGTTATAACTTTGTCTTGGAATGTTGGCTCTTTGAGTTCATCATTACCAACTCTATCTATACAAAGTTTTGGTCGTAATACAGCATTATAACCGGTTTCAGACTGAATGTAAAGTGTTGGGTATTCCGTGAAACCTTCTCCACTTTCAGTAACCTTGATAGAAGTTACTCTACCACGAGCATCAAATTTAGGTTCTGCAACTGCACCAATGTCTGGTTCAATAATAATTTTGTCTCCCGGAGAATAATTGATACCACTTTCATCAATAAAGATTTCACAAAGATAAAGAATGACTGGATAAGAACCATTAGATGATGTTGGATAGTCACCTGATGGTCTTCTATATTCAGGTTTAGGTGTAGTAAAGACACCAGGCAATTCGATAAGAACTGGATTACCACCTCGAATAGTTTCACCACCACCTTGTCCACCATCAGTAGAACCATTATTACCATCACCATTGCCTCCTCCACCAGTTCCACCACCACCGGTACCATCTCCACCTGTTCCACCACCACCGGTACCATCTCCACCAGTTCCACCACCAATACCACCAGTTCCACCACCACCGGTACCATCTCCACCTGTACCAGTTCCTGGTGTCCCAACTATAGGGTCAAATGGTAATATGGTAGGATCCCCACCAGGTTGTGGGTTTGTTATAACAACTGTACCTGGAGGAAGGGTAATAGTAGTACCAGGATCAACAGTAACTACTTCACCTGGTGGGATAGGTGTCCATGTTCCGTCAGGTCTTTTTATAACTGTATCATCTGGATCTGACCAAGTGTATTCATTACCACCTCTACTTCCATCAGGTGCAGGAAGATAACCAGTTCCTGGTTCTATAATTTCAATATCGACAATACCGGTTTGAGTATTACCTTCATCGTCGGTATAAGTATCTACAATAGGTCTAATATATGCTCCTTTACCTTTACCACAGTTATCATATACCTTACTATAAGATTTGTCATCATATCCAACTCCAAAACTTGCCATATCAATTCCAATGACCTCACCTAAGGCACCAATAACAAGATTACCAGCGGCACCAACACCAGACCCAAAGAATTGTGCAGTAGGTGGTCCACAAAATACCGGTCCAGTATCACAACTAGTCTGATTGAATACATCACTGAAGTCCATATTGAATGCATTATCAATAATATCTCCCACATTTTCTACAGAACCTTGAACTGTTGCTGCAATATTTTTTGCCTTATCAATAATAGAACCGATGTCTCCTGCAGATACTTTACTAGCACCACTTAAAATATTCCACTCATCAACGGTCGAACACTGTGGTTTTTCTTCACAAGATAAGAATGAAAGCACATCTTTGATGATACCTAAAATCTCTCCTACAATACCAGCAGCCTGACCAATCAATGAAGTAATTGAAGACAATGCCCCGTTTATAATACTAGATATTGCTCCAAGAAGTTTTCCAAGAATATTACCAATTAGATTTTCTACCAGACACTCTAAACCATTAATTACCCTATTTGCAGCATCTTTAAGAAAATTACCAATCATTGATAGTAATTGACCAATCAACTTTCTGAAGAGACAAGCAATCAAATCATTGATACTTTCGACTGCAGTCTTAAGTCCGGGTCTTTCGTTTGGGAAAAGTAAAAAATAGGTTTTCTTAAGAGTATCGTTAGTGGTCTTAATAACAAATTTTTGAATTTCTGTAAAAATCCATTTGATTCCACTTGCGACAAATTTTGCTGCCTTATTAAGTGCTTTATTAATTTGTTCTTGAATATCTGATATTTGAGTTGTTACTGCATTAGCATAACTATAAACTGATTTTTGAAGTTTCTGAATTTCTACAACAATATTCTGAATTTGCTTTTGTATTTTACCTAGTGGTATTGGTTCGCAATCAGATGGTAGAGCAAGTGGATTTGTTGTTTCCTCTGATGCAGCTTTTGCTGCAGCTTCTATTACTGAACTACCACCAGTAACTGATTCTACCAAAAACGGATTGTTGGGTGTTCCTCCTGCAGTTCCGGGAACAAACATGTTCCCACCATTTTCTTCAGTTTGGCTGGGTAAAATTATCTCCCCACCTTGTATTAATTTTTGAGTATAGAATGGTATGTAAGTTTCGGGTTCGGATACAAAACCACTAAAATTATCAAATCTTACTCCAGCTGGTTTATTTTTTGAAATTGCCTGATATTCATTCCTTCCAATAACCGCACTGATGATAGGTATTTGACCTTCTTCACCGTCAAGAAAATAACCACGAACAAAATCACCTTGTGCAAGGTTTGCGGATTGTGATGATGCTCTACCACCAGCTCCAGCAGTTACTGGGTATTCAACAGATGCCCACTGCAATTCATCATCAGTAACTTCTTGAGTATCAAAAGGTGTGTATCCTACAATTGCAACTCTATACCTTTCACCAAAACCCTTTATGTCTTCATTGGAGTCTTTAGGGTTCTCTGGTTTATTTTCTTTCCAGGAGTCTTCACTGGCAATCTGGCCTACCCACCAAACATACCCATCTCTTCCTATCGAATGTGTCTTGATACCAAAA
>Ga0233438_10001943_pt1 | contig 21534 bp, 17 predicted proteins | sample SI_123_September_FD_182720 | JGI IMG/M metagenome (GOLD analysis project Ga0233438, IMG submission 182720) | Seawater microbial communities from Saanich Inlet, British Columbia, Canada - SI_123_September2016_10_MG | ecosystem: Environmental > Aquatic > Marine > Inlet | place: Canada: British...
AGATTACTGCCGCAATGCAACCTGAGTTTGAGGACGAGGAAGCAATTGATCCATTTGACTTCTGGCAGGGTGCTAACTTCAAACTGAAGGCAAAGAATGTTGCCGGTTATCGTAACTATGATTCTTCGGAGTTTGCCCGTCAGGATGCACTTCTGGAAGATGATGAAGCAATGGAAGCAATCTGGAAGAAAGAGTATTCTCTCGAAGAGTTTGTTGCTCCAGACCAATTCAAGTCCTATGATGAACTGAAGAAGCGTCTTGATTATGTTCTTGGTATCAAAGGAACAACTAAGTTCCAAGATCAAGAATCAGTTCAGGAAGAAGAAGAGTTCCGTCAACAGAATCGTGGAGAATCAAATCCTGTCCCTCAGTCAATGAAGGAAGAACTTGATAGTCTGTCACCTACCAAGAATGATGACGACGATGATGATACACTCTCATACTTTGCCGCACTCGCAGCAGATTGAGTTAGTATGAGGTTGTGACTTTGGTATTCTCGGTTCTAATCAGTGATTCGTTCACATATTCTGAGGATAAACCATAAGTCATAATCTCTCTCATATCATTTAAAAATTGTTGTAAATATCCTTGCTTTAGTAAATAAATCGAGGATTTTTTATTGTTTTTAATTGTTTCATATTCCCAGTTTGATACTCCTCTTCTTACTGAAATACCAGATACAGAAACTTTATTGCCATCATCACTATAATTTAAAGTAAAGTCTTCATTGACATCTTTACCTGCTGGAAGAATTAATCTACCATTCGAATCTTTGACTTCTTTAGTTTCATAATAATTAATATCAGATAAGTTCTCTACACTATACTTATTTTCTGCATACTTATATAATTGGTAATTAGATAAAGGCCATTCATCTCTTACATTAATAATACCGGCAGTCATTAAGACTACCCAATCAAGAGTGGCACTTCCATAAAACTCTTCGGCAACAGTATCAGGTCTGGCACCTTCTGGAATTTCATACTTATTAAAAAGTGTGAAAACATTTTGTAAGTCATCACGCAACTTATTTCTTCTGAATAAGTTTTTGACTCTTAAGTAATCTTGTGATGAAATTGTATCAGACAAAAATGACTGATATTGTACATCTGGTAGTTCTCTGAAATAACCCATTTTAGTATCCTACTCCTGGTAGTCCTGGTACTCCTTCTGGTGTTTTGTAATCTTCAGAATATATTGGTTCGAGTTCCTTAAATCCAAGTTCTAAGACCATAGAGACTGGAGTAGAATCATCATAAACCGCATAAGTTCCCTCACCCGTGTAATTCACAGACATATCGGTTAAAACACACTGCTTAAAACTATGTAAGAATGGATGAGAACTCGCACCTCTTTTATAAGTCAACTCAAAAACATTTGGAGTTCCTAAGAAATTTTTACTAATATCACTATTAGATCCACCCACTTTTGCCGCCATATTTTTTTTAAATGTATTAATTATAAGTCCAACTTGTTGTGCCTCTTTTGGTCCTCTTGGTGTAAATTTAAAAGAGAACTTAAATGATCTTAAAGTAACACCATTAAATAACAGTTCTACATTTTGATTTATAATTTCACCTTGTTGTCTTGCAAAAACAGCATCTCTGGTTAATGAACCACCAAGAGGAATATTTGCCGCTTGTGCTGCTAATCCGGTCTTAATAATATTTTGAAAATCTGGATTAAGTAATGTTGCATTACCAATATTTTTTGCAGATTTAGTTAGTTCTTGCATTATTACATCCATTTTATTTGAATTAATGGATGAAAAAGCACCACTAACACCCTTAAAAACATTTGCGGTTATTCCATCAAGATTTCCATCAGCATAAGATACAGAATTTCCATCCTGAATATTTGATGGCATTGGAAGAAGTATAGATCCTTGTCCGGATTTAAGTCTTGTTTTTTCGAAGGAATTAATATCTCTTAATGTTGCAACATTATCACCAACAGAAAAAGTAATAGGTTTTTTTAAACCTGAAACATCATTAATTTCAGTGCTCTGTTGATTAAATCTTCTTCTTGAGGTGCCATTTGATGTTAAACCCCCAGACAATGTTGCTACAGAATCATATTTTCTAATATCAATTTGTAAATAGTCTGTTTCATCGGTTAATGCTTCATATGGATATCTTAGAATTTGTCCTGGATTTCTGGCATTTGGAGGTTTAGATTTAACTTCTAAATCTCCAATATTAGTGTTTGCAGTAACCTCTGCATCCAACCCTCCTAAAAGATTATTAATTGCTTCAGATGCTCCTGGCATGTATATTTCTCTCTTTTTACAACTATTTAGAACGAACTTTAGCAAAACCGAGTTCTATCACATCAGACATCTCTTCTGGATAGATTTCGTATAGTCCACCAATGATTTGATTGTAATCATATTGCCTTCTGCTATTCTGAGAATCCCAATGAAAATTAATTCCACGAAACCCCCAAGAGAATACTTCAGTAACACCTACAAGAGGGTGTTGGTCATACTGCATTCCTGGTGTCTTGGCATTATAAAAGAAGGTATAATATTTTCCACTAGAAGGAACCTTACCACCTTCGGATAAAACACTGATTAATTCAGTCATAATATCATCAGGTTTTTCTATACCAATTAAATTATCAACAACACCACGCACACGATTATCATTATCTTCTGTTGGATTTCTTCTTTGTTGGAGTGTCTTTCTTGGCATTACTTAATACCGAGTTCGTTTTCTGTAAGGACCTTAAACTCATAACCATGATCTAAACACCATTCTTTGGCGGCATTCCATTTTGCCTGATTTTTAGCATACTCAACGACTTCATAGATATAACCTTTCGTCTTTCTTTGTTTGACTTTAGGTTCGATACACTGCTTAAATGGTTTGATTTCAATAATCATCTTTTTGATTGTTCCGTTATTATCTTTATATTTGATATAAAAATCTGGGAAGTATCTCCTTACTTTATTTGTAGTTGGATCATAGTATGGAATTATGGCCTCTTCACTACTCCAAGATAATATATTTTCATTTGTATCACAATATTTCATAAATTTGCGCTCCCATAGAGAACGATATATAATATTTCTATGGTCTCCAACATATTTTTGAGGGTATAGTGGTTGGTATCTTCCTTTATAGGATGCCATTATTTTGACCTCTCCGTTATCAATCATCCGAATTCTGGTATCGGACATTTTTTTCTTGGTTTGCTTGCTATGCTTTTTACCTTTCCAACTTGGAGGACGCCTATTTAATACCTCCTCTGTTTTTGGATATGGATTTTTATTTTTGGTTCCTTTTTTGCGTCCATTTACATTTTGATATTTTTTAAAGGATTCTCTATGCTGAGATTTTCTTTTTTGAACCTCATTGCTATCGGAAGACCAGTAATTAGTAGTATTAATTTTGCCTGCACATTTAGTAGAACAAAACTTATTATACCCTTGGGTATAGCTTATAAACTGGGTCTTTTCACCACAACACTTACATATACCATCACCATCATACTTTTTATATTCATCATACAGTTTTTGAGTTGTATATCCGTGTGTCTTTATATGTGCCATCAATCCGCGAATTGATGAAAAAGACTTATCGCAAACTGGACAGTATGACATCTAAATAACTAATAATAAAGTAGTCGTATAGGTATTTAGAGTGGCAAATAACCTTGTAGAAGCAATTACAATGCGAAAGGCCAAAGAGATAATAGGAAATCCAGCACTTACTAATAATTATTTGGTAGAAATACCTCAACTTTCTACCAATATGGTGGATAATAATAATTCAAAATTAGCAAATCATATACTATTATATGGTAGATTGACTGACGATCAATTTGTATCCAGAAAACTTGGACTTTTGTGTTCTGATGCATCATTGCCTACCTCATCATATGCAACTGCAGAAGTCAAAGATAATTTCGTAGGAGTAACACAAGAATTTGCTCATACTCGTTTATATGCCGATACTGATTTTACTTTTTATGTTGATAAAAATTATGATTCTATAAAATTCTTTGAGGCATGGATGGATTATATCTCTGGTGCTGGTGAAGTTTCTCAAAGTGATAAATTAAAACGAACCGGATATTTCAGAAGAATGGCATATCCAGATTATTATAAAGTTTCTGAAATGTCGATAACAAAATTTGAAAGAAATATTAGTGGAGAACAATTAAAATATACATTTATCAATGCATTTCCAAAATCAATGACTGCAATTCCAGTTGCCTATGGTGCTGCTGATTTACTTAAAGTAACTGTGAGTTTTAATTATGATAGGTATGTTATGGACCGTGAAAATGTTTTAACTCCACTTAAACCTAAAGATATTTCAACTGTTAAAAAATTTACTTCAGAATCTACAGGTTCTCAATCAACTCTAGGACAACTTTATGCCGACGACGGAAGCTTCCGGAAGGGATTGGGTTACGATCAAAAGTAGTAAACTTTGATTAAACCATATATCTCAAAAACCATAATAAATAATCACAACTGAAATTATAATGGGTCATCATGCCTTTACCAAAAATTAATACTCCGACTTATGAGTTGGTATTGCCATCTAATGGAAAGAAGATTAAATATCGTCCCTTTTTAGTCAGAGAAGAAAAAATTCTGATTATGGCAATGGAATCTGAAGATATGAAACAGATTACTAGTTCTATTGTTCAAATTCTTGGTGATTGTATTATTACAAAGGATGTTAAGGTAGAATCTCTTTCGACTTTTGATATTGAGTATTTGTTTTTGAATGTTCGTGCCAAGTCTGTTGGTGAAACTGTGGAGGTTAATGTAACCTGTCCTGATGATGGTGAAACTCAAGTTGAGATGGAGATTGCAATTGACTCTATCAAAGTTCAAAAAACAAGAGGACATAAAAACATCATTAAACTTGATGATGAACTTATGATGAAACTGAAGTATCCATCGATGGATCAATTTATTGAAAGTAATTTTGAAACCTCAGAGAAAGGTAGTGAAGTAAGTCAGTCTCTTTCAATGATTACATCTTGTGTTGATACGATTTATAATGAAGAAGAAAGTTGGGAAGCATCTGATTGTACTAAGAAAGAACTTGATGAATTTATTGAGCAATTGAATACAAAACAATTTAAAGAAGTTGAAAAGTTTTTCTCTACGATGCCCAAACTTTCTCATAAAGTAAAGGTTAAAAATCCAAATACTGATGTAGAATCTGAAGTTGTTCTTGAGGGATTAGCAAGTTTTTTCAGTTAAGTATGGCCCATACAAATCTTGAGTCATACTATAAAGTAAATTTTGCCCTGATGCAGCATCATAAATATAGCTTAACAGAGTTAGAAAATATGATACCCTGGGAGAAAGAAATTTATCTAACTTTACTCCAGCAATATGTCGAAGAAGAAAATTTAAAGGCACAACAAGAGAATGGCATTCAGTAGTCAATTACTCAAGGCACCATCTATAACATCAAGACCTAAATTATCGAAGACTAATGTTTCTTCTTCGATATTTCGTGGTATTAAATCTCCTATTGGGTCTTCGACTACAATAAAAATCCCAAAAGGAATGGGATATGGTGGTAAAGCAGGAACAGTTGATCCAAAATACCTCCAAACTAAAACTACATCTATTGATCAAACTCTTGTAGAGACTAATAATATTCTTATAGAAATTCAAAAGCAACTTGCATTTGATTATGCAAGTAGAATTGAAGATGAAAAGAATGCTATAAAATCAATTAAAGCAGCAGAATCTAAAAGAAAATTTGCGGCAAAAGAAAAATCTATAGAAAGTGTTAGTAAAATTGGTGGGGCAATTGGTGGAACTATAAGTAAAATTGCCGCACCAATTAAAGGTATTTTTGATAAAATAAAAGAATTTTTTGGACTAATACTAACAGGTATTGTTACTAGTGTAGCATTTGAATGGTTAAAAGATGAAAATAATGTAAAAACACTAGGTAATATTTTTACATTTATTGGAAAAACACTTCCATTCCTTTTGGTAGGACTTTTAACTTATAAGTTAATTAAATGGGGTAAAAGATTATTCAAATTTGGAAGATTCTTCTGGAGACTTCCTGGTAGGACAATAAATTTATTTAAAAGAATAGGAAGAGCTCTTGGTATAAAAGGACTAAAAGGACCATCAGCTGCAAGACAAGGTGCAAAGGCTCTTACCGCAGCACAAAAAACGGCACAAAAAGCGGCACAAAAAAAGTTGCAACTGGAATTAGCAAAAGAAGCGGTAAAAAGAAATGTAGATTCTTTTGGAACATTTGTTGTTGACCCAAAGACATATGGTAGAGTGTTCACTGGATTATCAGATGCACCTACTAGTCTTAAACCAAATCTTTTTCAAAAAACAAAAAATTTATTTGGAGGACTGAATAATAAATTAAATGAAAAACTAATTCAACCTATTGTTGATATTGTTTTAAAAAAATTGCCACCATCCGTAAGAACAAAAATAGGTAGTGTTGTTGCTTCAAAAGGTGCTCAAAGATTCCTTCCATTTATCAATATTGGATTTTCAAGTGTTGAAGCTATTGAAAGATTGATAAATGGGGATCTTGAAGGTGCTCTAATTTCAACGGCTGGTGCTATTCCCATAGCAGGATGGGCTGCTTTGGCTTTAGATATTTACCGGACTGCGGATCCTGAAGGATATAAAAAAAATATAAGACGTGGTTTAACTGCAGACCAAATGGATGACATAATTCAAGAAGGATTTGAGAAGCAAGCACAACTCAAAATGCAGTCCGGATTTGATGGTTACCTTGGATTGTCTAGAGGTGGATCTGTTTATGGAAGAGGGTCAGGAAATGTTGATAGTGTAAGTGCAATGCTTGCACCTGGTGAAGAAGTTATAAGAACAGCATCTGCAAGATTGTTCAGACCACTATTAAAAGATATTAATGATAATGCCGGAAGATTGTGGACGGCATTCTCTATGGGAATCAATAAACTTTTGATGGTTTCTAAGTATCAGGATGATGTCAATAAAGAATTCTCGAAGGTAATAGAAGATCAAGACAGATATCAAAGAAATCTTAAGACTAAAAGACTTTCTGAAGGAACTGGAGGTGGAAGTAGATCTCCTGCTAGATTTACACCTAAGACACCAAAGGTCACTAATGTTAATGTAGTTCCACAATCTGGTGGTGGAATGACATTTTTACCAATGGTTCTTCCGACTCAAAAATCTAAACCACCACAGATTCCACAAATGCAGAGTCCTGCGACTGAAGCACCAAATATTTCTTCAGTGAATCCTGGAAATCCATTTATGATGCTAACTCCAGAATTATATGGAATAGGATAAATTATGGAAAATCAAGTCACTCAACTAAAACTTAATGTTACTAATATTAAGAATTCTTTATTCTCTTCTAATAAGCAATTAAAGAAACTTAAAACTGATAAGAAAAATTTATTTTTTAAATTAGAAAAGAAAAAAGAGTTAAGAGCAGAAGAAACACGATTAGAGACTCCAAGATTAAGAATTGGTTCGGGATTCTCCAAAATTATGAGTGCAGTAACTTCTCCTGTTAGAAGTATTTTTGATAGAATTCTTGATTTTATTGGATTGATTGCCGCTGGAATTTTAATTAATAATTTGCCTAGTATCATCAAAAAAATACAAGACTTTTTTGATGATGACTTTATAAAAGGTGTCGGTAATGTATTGGGTATAATTGGGAATGGAATTTTAGGACTTGCAAAATTTGTTGGGATATTTCCAAAATCAGAACAAAATAAAATTGAAAAAAATATAAAGGAAACTGATAAAAGATTTGATGAAGATATAAAGGATGCAGATGCCGCAGAAAAAGATATAGTAAATCTGGAAAAAGATATAGTAAATTTGGAAACAAATTTAGGTGAGAATGAGACTGATACTAAGACTGATGAAACACTTATAAGACCTGTAGAATCTGATTCATCAATACCTCAATCAATATCAGAACCATCACCTAAAGAAACTTCTAGCACTAGCACTACTGAGTCTAATACAAATCCTCTAATGCCATCAAAACCGGCACAATCATTTAATACTGGAGGAACAGTAAGGAGTGAAGGACCTTCACAAACTCCTTCTTTAGCACAAAAACAAACATATACACCACAAAAGAGTGGTGTTTCTAAAAAAGTGCAAAGAGATGCTAATGATGGATTTACAAAGTTCCCTATAGCAGTAGATAATATTCACAAATCCACTAAAGAACAAGAAAAAAATATAATAGCATTCTCGAAGATGCTGAAAGATTCTAGAGGACTTGGTACTACATCTTCTTCTAGTGGTAGTCCTAGTGGTCCTAGTGGTCCTGGTGGACCTAGTGGCAACGGTGGAGGTTTAGTAAATATTCCTGGAGGAGGAAAGATTTCTGGTGATGCCTCAGTAACTCAAAGAAATGATCCAGATGCTGAACAGACTGGTATTGACATTTCATTAAGAGATTCTGATGGAAATTTTGCTAATGGAGCACTAATTCAAAATCCATTTCAATCTTTGACCATTACAAGCACTGGTAGTCAAATTAATCCGAATGGGTCTGGATATGGAAATTATGTTACTGGAGAAACAATAATAAATGGTAAAAAATATGAATTATTGATTGGTCATTTAGGTAAAATTTCTGTTTCCAAAGGTCAAATCTTAAATTCTGGACACATACTTGGCACTCAAGGGATGACTGGTAGTTCTACTGGACCCCATGTTACTACACATATTAATGCCTTAGATGGTGGAAATCCTCAAACAATTTTAAATGCTGTTGAAGATTCTTGGATTAATGGAACTGTGATTAAGACAGATGAAAAAAAATCTAATAAAGGTCCCACACTTACTCCTAGTCAACAGAATAAATACCGAAATAATAAGGGCGGTGGATATCGATTAAATAGAAGTATGAATAACCAATCAGTATTCATATATGCTATTCAACCACAAGAAACTTTTGTTCCTTTTCCATATCCAATGCCAATAGAAACTCCGGCACCTTCTTCATCATCAACTCCACAACTATCAGCAATATGGAGAACTTAAGATAATGGCAAGTGCATCTCAAAGATCATCATTTGAAATATTTCAGATTATAAAAAATGGAAAAGTTGTAGACATTAGTGGTAATGGTTCAAGTGCGACAAAGGCTACTACCTTTGATTATTATGAAAGTATTCTTTCTCCAAATGTTACTGCAATATTGACTGTAGCAGATACTGCATCTTCAGTTAAATATGATCCAAAATATGATAGACAAGAACGATCAGGAACATTAAGTTCTGCACTACCACTTACTGGTGATGTAGATGTTAGATTTAAAATTGCAACAAAATATGGAACATTAAATTTTTCAAAAACTCCATTAATTTTTGATAAAGAAATAATTCCAAATCAAGAATCAAATCGTGAAGGTATTATATTAAATTTATTTTCAAGATATTCTAAAGCAACTCAACTTCCTATAAAAACAAAATATACTGGAAATATTACAAATTCTGTCAGGAGATTGCTTAAAGATTATCTAAAAGTTCCCGAAGAAAAAATTTTTACATCACCTTCTCGGAACTCTATGAGTTTTCATGGATGTAATGAATCATTATATAAAGTTCTTTGTGAAAAAGTTGCTCCAAAAACAGTTCCTGCTAAAGGAAATCCTGGATATTTCTTTTATGAGACACAAGACGGATTTAACTTTAGAGCAATTGATGATTTAATCTCGCAAGAACCTGTTGCATCATATTATAAAAACGAAGTTGTAAAAGCAAATTTAGACAATGATGCTAATGACTTTAAGATTATGACAAAAACTGATGTTAAAAGAGATGATTTAATTACTTCTATAAAATCAGGTCTTTATGTAAGTCGTAATATTTTTTGGAATCCATTAACTTGGGAATATGTTGAAAAAACATTCAGACTTGAAGGATTAGAATTTTCTCTTGGAGGAGGTGATATTGATATTCCAAATTTAGAATCTTACGCAAGAACACATTTTCATATTTTAGATATTGGTGGTTCTGACCCTGGAATTGGTTATGAAGTAAACAATAATCCACAGGAATGGGTTGCAAAATCTACTATGAGATATAATTCTTTATTCTCACAAATAATTCAAGTAACTGTTCCTTGTAATTTACGTTTAAGAGCAGGAAATGTTATTAATTGCGATTTTGAGATTATAACACAAGAAAATAAATCAGAAGGAAGTATTGATGAAACTCAAAGTGGTAAATACTTAATAGCAAATCTTTGTCACCACTTTGATGCATTAAGATCCTATACAGCAATGACATTAGTCCGTGATTCTTACGGAAGAAGAACAAAAGGAGGTTAAATGGATTATAATAACTTATCAAAGCAACCATCAAATCATTATCTGGGAGTTGTTGTTAATTTTAAAGACCAGAAAGAACAGGTGACTGGTTCTGGACATGGATGGAGATATAAAGTTGCTATAATGGATTCTTATAGTAGTACAGTAGATATTAAAGACTCTGAAATTGAATATGCGATTGCATTACTACCTTGTACATCAGGTAGTGGTGGTGCTAATCGTAGTCAATCAGTAAGAATATCACAGGGGGATGTTGTTATACTTATAAAAATTAGTGGTATTCCCCATATAGTTGGTGTATATAGTAGAACCAATAGGATTAAATATGGGACTGGGAGATTTGATGCAAAATCTGGATTTTATGGAAAAGATCAACCAAAAAATCTTCAGGGGAGAGGAGAAACCAACTGCCAAGAGGGACCTTGTGTTTCTAGACCATTAAATACAGGTTCTGGAAGTGATAAGTCTAAAAAAAGAGAAACCCCAAAGCAATAAATACGAACATGAGGAGGAAATTGTAAATGAAAATTTATGTTACTGATATAGTTGATGCTGATGGAAATAGAATATACTACAATCCAAATAAATCTACTCCAGAACAAATTGACACGGGACTACTAACACCAGATCAGTATGAAAACATAGAAAGGGGAGAAATTATAGAAATTAGTGCAGAGCAACTTGAAGCACTGGTATCAGACAAAAAACAAGGTAAAGACCCATGTAAGGTTCCAGAATCAACAACAACGGGTAAGACAATCATACAAGCAGATCCGTGTAAGGATAATACGTTTGCAAGAATAGAAGCATATCTAACAAACTTTTTCGACAAGATTACTCAAGTTGGTAATGCAATACTAAATCTTCCAAATGAGATAAAGTCTGTCGTCAATTTAATCGGAGATACTATAACCGGATTTGTGAATAAGATGGTCGGTTCTTTGAGTGATGCATTGTCTGGATTAATTAAAAAAGGAATTGGAAAATTTGTAGAATATCTTAAGTCTCTAGATTTCGGTACTGGATTTATCATTGAGAAATTAACTCCATTAATTGGTCTTGTCCAAAAACTCTTTGATGGTTTATTCTGTGCGGCAACAAAAGTCATGGAGGGTGCAAAAGATGTAATGACAGATTTGATAACTAATGCAGTCCAAAATGTTTTAAATGCCGGTTCTTGTGTTGTTGAACAGATTGTAGGTGCATTCACGAATAATCTTGTAAATATTGTTGATTCTATTGCCGGACCACTATTAGGACCAATAGCAAAAATTCTAGACCCGATTGGTTTTATATTTAAAATAAAAGATTTCCTACTTACTGGAGTCAATGCAATTAGAAAAATTGCCAATTTATTTGAATGTGATGAAAAGAAAATTTGTCCTGCAAGTAGTAAGTATATAATTGATAAAGGATTGTTTAAGGATAAAAGTGAGGAAGATGAAGAAAGTGCTTTCAATAGAATTTTTAGTGGAACAGCAATATCTCAAGGAGCAGAAAATCTTGTAGGTGATTTTGAAGAAAAGTATGGTAAATGGACTGTATTTGGTGCTCCATTAAGTGAGGCATCTAATCTTGGACCTTGTGACTTTGGTAATGTTTCACAATGTGGATTACCAACCGTAAGTTTCTTTGGTGGTGATGGACTTGGTGCTGCTGGTAGTGTAATTCTTGGAAAAATTATTAATAATGTTGATACTGAAGATGCCGTAGGTTCTGTAGTTAAAGTTGGAAGTATAGTTGGTGTAGAGATGACAAATCCTGGACAGTCATATACAAGAGCACCACTTGTAACTTTCCAAGATAGTTGTAATAAGGGATATGGTGGATATGGTCGTGCAATTATTGACCAAAATCCATCATCACCTACATTTGGGCAGGTGACTTCTGTCGTCATTACAAGTGAAGGTGAAAATTATCCTGCTGATATTGGAGAACTTCCACTTTATATTGTAGATGTTATTATTGAAAATCCTGGACAAGACTATGAAGACGATGATATAGTTGTAATTCCTGATACACCTGATACAGAAGAACCTGTAGTTGATATTGAAATTGTTGATGGTCAAGTTACGAGAGTTGATGTTAAAGAAGGATTTGCATTTAATGGACTACCAGACCTAAATATTGAGAGTAGCACTGGTTTTGGTGCAGTATTGAGACCTATTATGTCAATTGTTCAACCAGATCGTCAAGATGGTCAAGGTGAAATTATCCAAGTTATTGATTGTGTGAGTTAATTATGGCACAAGAAACAAGAACTACTGATATATTTGGTCCAAAATTAGTAATTGAAACTGGTAATCCCCAAATGGGGAGTGCAGGTAGAACAGCATTTACTATGCAATCTACCACTGATGAAGGAATTAGATTCATTCAATCTCATAGTGAGAGTGGAATGAGTAAAATAATGTCCGAAGGATTACTACAGGTTGAAACTGGTGCATCTTCATTAGTTAATGAAGATCAAACAACATTTCAGTTTGTAGCACACAAAGGAGATTTTGCGGTCAATGCCGATAAGGGACATGTAAAAATATTTGGAAAGCAAATTGTTCTTGAAGCTAGTCTTGAAGTTGTGATACAGGCACCAAAAATAAGAATAGGATATGAACAGGAACATAAAACAAAAGATATTAAAATACTTGGTCAAAGTGTAGATGTTAAATCACAAAAAGGAAATTTGGCAGATATATTACAGACAAGTTCTTTCTTAAAAACATTTATAGGAAGTCCAGTTTTTGATTTAGCACTTAAAGAAATAGGTTCACCCTTAGGTTAAAAATGGCAAATATTCCTTTACCATCAAATATAGTATTTACAAGATCGGGTGATTCTTTATTTGAGAATGTTACTATATGGGGAAACACTAATTTAAATACTCTCAATGTATATGGAGAGTCATTATTTTATGAGGATGCCACCTTCAAGAAAGATGTAAGAATTGAAGGACTTTTAGATGTTGATTTCTTATTAGTAAGAACAAGACTTGATGTTGGTATAGGTGGAACAGCACTTAATATTGATGTAAGAACGAGAAATATTGGAATATTTACTTCTACTTCAGATGATGGAACCAGACTTTCTTTTGGTTCTGGTGAAGAGGCATTAAATATTGATACAAGAACTGAAAAGATTGGTATATTTACTGCAACTCCAATACAAAAGTTTCAGTTTAATTCTGAAGATGATAATACATTTGTAATTACTGACGAAGGAAGAGTTGGAATTGGAAAAACAAATCCCGAATTTGGAATTGTTGGACTTAATACGGCAGCACAAGGAGAATTAAAACTTGATATTGATGGATCAATTTCTATTGCAAGAAACATTTATGATTCTGCCGGTGCTCCTGGAATTAATGGATATTATTTAAATCGTGATGCAACTGGAGTTAGATGGATACAGGCTTCTCCTGTTGATCAACTCGGTATTTTAGTTCAGGATGAGGGAACTTATATTCCAAATCCTGGAACTGCACAGACATTTTTTGCTCTTAATTTTGTTCAAATTAATAGTGGTGGTATAGGAACAGATACAATCATTCCAATTCCGGATCCAGATAATGCTACTGCAATTGCCAGAATACAATCTCAAGATTTATGGGGATATAATGGAGATAATATCTATAGATTATCAAATGTTGGTGTTGGAAAAGATAATCCTACATTTACTTTAGATGTTAATGATACCTTGAATGTTGATGGTGATACAACTCTTAATGCAACTCTAGATGTTGATGGTGATACAACTCTTAATGCAACTCTAGATGTTGATGGTGCCACTACACTTAATAGCACTCTAGATGTTGATTTAGGTACAACACTTAATAGCACTCTAGATGTTGATGGTGCCACTACACTTAATAGCACTCTAGATGTTGATTTAGGTACAACACTTAATAGCACTCTAGATGTTGATGGAGTTTCTACATTTAATGATGCAACAGATGCTACTAGCACGACAAATGCATCAGTTCAAATTGATGGTGGTGTAGGAATAGTTAAGAAGTTATTTGTTGGTAGTGATACAAAAATAGAAGGTACAACGGACTCCACAGATAAAGATACTGGAGCACTTGTTGTTGAAGGTGGTGTTGGTATTGAGAAAAATCTTAATGTTGGAGTGAATGCTAAAATAATTGGAACTTTAGAATTAGAAAATTCTTTAATTGATTTAAATCAAGAAACTGGAGTTAATGGTAAAGATTATCGTTTATCATCTGTTGGGAGTGGAGTATCTTGGAGACCATCAGGTGTCGAAACACAAAATACTATTTGGGTGTCTAAAAATGGAAATGATGCAAACAGTGGATTATTAGAAGGTGATGCTAAAGCAACTGTTGGTGCTGCTGCTTCAATTGCACAACCTGGTGATACTATTAAAATTCGTCCTGGTCGTTATGTAGAAAATAATCCGATTGGTCTTCAGAGAGATGTATCTATTACTGGTGAAGACATAAGATTAGTTACGATTGAACCACAGAATACATCTTCAGATGTTTTTTGGGTAAGAAGAGGTTGTTTGATTGAAAACTTAAACTTTGCAGGAGAAACAGTTGGAGTTTCTCATGCAGGTGGTGGTGCTGTTGCCTTTCCAAAAACAGGAGTAACTGCAAATAGTGGATATACTCCTGCTGGTCCGGCAACACAAGGACCGACAGGTAGGTGGAGATCTCCATACGTTAGAAACTGTACCAACTTCATGACCGAAAGTATCGGTATGAGAATTGATGGTAATGATGCAACAGGAACACCAGATGGAGCAAATCTAAAATCAATGGTTTGTGATTCATTTACGCAATATAACGAAAATGGTATTGGAGTATCACTTACAAATAATGCATATGCACAATTAGTTTCAATATTTACAATTAATAATGATATTGCAATTTATGCGGATACTGGTGGACAATGTGACTTAACTAACTCCAATAGTTCTTTTGGTAATTTTGGTTTGTATGCCGTTGGATTGGGAGCAACTCAATACACTGGAACAGTATTGAATAATGTAATACCAGGAGATAATTCTGACGTTGTGGTTGGAACTGGTGTTACTGATTCGGAAAATGAACCGGAAAGACCTTTTGATGGTCAGGCATTATATTTTAAAATTAATTTATCTAATTATCCAGATGCTGTTGGATCTGGAAGAATTACTACACCATTACAAGAAGTTTTTAAGATAAACGTATTGGATGGAGTATCAGGAGGACCGTATAGTCAAACAAATCCTCCGGATATTATTATTAGGGATAATGATGGAACTGTTGCTCCCAAAGGTCCTCAAGGTATTGTGGCAGAAGGAAGTGCTACTGTAAGTGCCGAAGGAACTCTAACTGCGATTGATATTATTAATTCCGGTAGAAATTATTTACCAACACAAAATATTGTTGTAGAGGTAAATGGAAATACTTCGGTTGCCGAAGTTGTGATGAAACCATTATATTTCACAATCTCTGAAGCAACAGAGAATACGACTGGAATAACTACAATGACCTTCAATGAATTTGTTCCTTATGAACTATTTGCAGGAGATCCATTTACTCTTCAAAGAATTAGTCGTATCTTAACAAGTTCTCATTCTTTTGAGTATGTTGGTTCTGGTACTAGCATAAATACATCACTACCCTTTGAAGGTGCTCTTCCAATTAAAGCGAATGAAATTGTTGCTCTTGACGGAGCACAAATTCCATTCACTTCTACGGACCAAAAAGGTAATTTTGATATTGGTGAAGGTATTCAAGTTGATCAGACAACATCAACTGTTAGAGGAAGAGATTTTAGTAAGGCAATTCAGGCAGAAGTTACACCACTCATACTTGCATTGAGATAAGATATGGCAGTTGCACCACTTAATAAATTTATTACGATAGCAGTTCCTGTAGCACCGGGAGAACAAACTGTTTATACTGCACCCACTGGTGTTTCTTCCATTGTTCTTTATGCTTCTGTATCGAATGTCGGTGTAAATACATATCCGTCAGTAACTTTTACACACAGAAGAACAAGTACTGCATCCAAAACATCAGGAAATACGAGAAATATAAGAATTATAAAAAATGGAGAAATTCCTCCGAATGATGCATTAGTGATTGTTGATGGTAGATTGGTCTTAGAGAGAGATGCCCTTAAACGAGATTCTGTTGTTATTCAAGGAGTTCAGAGTGGAGTCGTATCAATAAGTACAGTACAATATGATAATAAGACTGGTATTACCACTGTAGAAACAGCAACTCCTCATGGATTTAACGTAAATGATGAAGTTACGATGAGTGGTATTGCCTTCACTTGTGGTTCATATACAGGAGGACTAACAACATCAATCTTTCCAGACCCTCAAAAATCTTTTATAGTCGATAGTATTACTGGTCCTGTCGGCACATCACTCACATTTACGACTGATACTGGTGTCGTATCAGGAATTGCACATACATATGTAAGTGGTGGTCAAGCTGCTCCATTACAGATGGAGTTTATTATGAGTATTCTGGAGAATAGCACAACATAAGTATGGCAAAGTATATATCAGGTCGTTCTAAATTAACGCCACAAACTGGATTAAGTTCTGATAGATATCGTTATCTTTCTGTAAGTGAATCTGAACCAAATTTAGGTGATCCTCTTATTGGACCATCTGCTTATCTTGATAATCTACCTCCACCAGGAAATCAATATATTGTTATTGGTGTTGATGGATATCCGGGAGAAAGATATTGGATTCCAAATCAAGGAGGTATTATTCCTGGTAGTATTACTATTTTTGATGAGGATAATCAGGTTGGGGGATTGAGCAGTACTACACAATTAAATTTTATTGGCAATTCTGTAGTTGCAGAAGGTATTGGTGGAATTAATCCAGGATTTGCAGTTACCATTACGGTGGCACCTCCAGGAAATAATAATTCGGTATTATTTAAAAATAATGATGATTTTGCAACAGATGCAAGATTTACCTTTGACGATGGATTGTTTACTGCGGGAGATAGAATTACCGTAGGAACTGGTGGAACAGTTATTACAACGACTGGTATTGGTTCGGTTGGTATAGGAACCACAAATCCCACTCAAAAACTTCATCTTAATGATGGTAATTTTAGAATTACAGGAACAATTTATGATTCTACTAATCAACCTGGAGATCAGGGAGATTTAATAGTCAAGGGTGCAAATGGAGGTCTTTTATGGACCAGACCAAATAGTATTATCTCAGGTGCCGGTGGAACTATAGGACAAGTTCAGTTCCATAATACTGCCGGTCTTGTAGATGGTGCAGATAATTTTTATTATGATTTTATTAATAATCGTGTTGGTATAGGAAGCACAATTCCAACACAATTATTAGATGTTCTTGGAGTATCCACATTTAGTGGTGGAGTATTTGTTGATACTCTTTCTGTAAGTGGATTGTCTACATTTACAGGACTTATTGATGCGAATGGTGGTATAGATGTATTTGGACACTCTGAGATTGATACTTTAAATGTATCAGGTCTTTCTACATTTGGTAGTAATGTAGATATGAATGCAGATCTTGATGTTGATGGAACAACAGACCTTGATGTTCTCAATGTTTCTGATACTGCAAAATTTACAAAAAACACTGATAATACATTAGGTAATACAAATACTGGTGGTGTTCAGGTTGATGGTGGTGTTGGTATTGATAAGAATCTAACCGTTGGTCAGACAATACAATCAACTAATCTCAATATCACTGGTGTTGGAACTATAGCACAATTTGATTTTGGGACAGGAGAGTTTGATAGTATTGTTGTAACAGGAGTTTCTACTCTCGGTAATGTTGTAGTAAATGGGAATACTGTATCTACAAAATCTGGAGCAGGAAACCTAATTATTGACTCTGATGGAGCATCAAGTTTAGTTGTCAAAGATTTTATATTATTACAAAAAGATACAGAATCTACATCAACAAATACTGGTGCTCTTCAGGTTGATGGTGGTGTTGGTATAGACAAGAGTGTTAATATTGGACTAAAATTAAATGTAGGTGGTGCAACGACACTTGCATCTAATGGTGGTATTACAACGACGGGTGGAGATTTATATGTCGGTGGAGACTTATATGTTGCTGATGATTTAACTTTTGATTCCTTAACAGCAAGAACTGGTACATTTACCGAATCATTAGATGTCCAGGGAATTACAACAACTGATACATTAAGAGTAGGAACTAATCCGACAGTCGGTATTACATCAATTCTTGATGAAGATGATATGTTTTCTGATAGTGATACTGCTCTTGCGACACAACAGTCCATTAAAAAATATGTTGATGATCAAATTACGGCACAAGATTTAGATTTTGGTGGTGATACTGGAACCGGTTCTGTTGACCTTGATAGTGAAACATTTAAGATTGCTGGAACCACAAACGAAATAGAAACTACTGGATTAGGTCAAACACTTACGATTGGATTGCCTGATAATGTTACTGTCTCCGGAAATTTAACTGTTAATGGTAATACTGATTTAGGAGATGCTACTTCTGATACCGTAACATTTAATGCATTAGTTGATAGTAATATACTTCCTTCTGTAACAGAAACGCATGATTTAGGATCTGTAAATCTTAAATGGGATAATGTTTATGCAAATACTTTTGAAGGTGCTATTACTGGTAATGCTGATAGTGCCACCAAAATAGAGACTGGAGATACAAATACAAATTCATCTCACTTCTTAACTTTTGTTGATAGTAATAATTCACCTAGGGATAATGAATTATTATATACTAACTCTGGAATTGTTTATAATCCTTCTACTGGTAATTTAGGAATAGGAATTGATAATCCAGTATCCGAATTAGATGTTAATGGTCCCATCATATCAAGAAGTGGTGCTCTTGTATTTTCAAGTCTTCTTGCAGGTCAGTCAGTATATGGTGATCCTATAACTGCAGCTAATGTAGACCATATTTGGAACGATGATGCAAATCCTCCTGATTCTTATGGTCTTCAGGGAACATACCATTTTGTTAATGATTCAACATACAAAGCAACTGGGAATTCTGCCTTAAGAGCAGGTGGATTTTATAATATGGATGATACCGGAACCGCATCCCAAAGAGTTCAAGTAACTGGTGGTGCTTATATTTCCGGTAATCTTGGAGTGGGTGTTACTAATCCATCACAAAAAATTCAGGTTGCCGGAAATGTAGTTCCTTCTGTAACAGAAACGCATGATTTAGGATCTGCAAATCTTAAATGGGATAATGTTTATGCAACCACATTCAATGGTGCCTTTCAAGGAAATGCCGATAGTGCCACAAAATTAGAAACTCCCAGAACATTTACTTTAGGTGAAGGTAGCACCGATGATATTATTTCTATTGGAAAAACCTTTGATGGAACTCAAAACGTAGGATTTGCACTTACTTTAAAAGACGTTGGTCCTGGTTTAGGTAACTATGGTGATACCACAGGAAAGAAATTTACTAATTTTAATCTTGACTCTAAAGGAAGAGTTACTGGTATAAGCACTGTTAGTATTGTATTCAGTGATGCTAATGTTGCCACTGCCGACTCCTTAACAAACTCAAGAAATATAGCAGCAACAGGAGATATTGCCTGGAGTGTTGACTTTAAGGGTCATGAAAATGTATCTGCTGCTGCAACATTGGCAAATACTGGAGTTGCTGCTGGAACCTATGGTTCTTCAACTCAGGTTGGTATTGTAACTGTAGATACTAAAGGAAGATTAACTGCCGCATCTAATGTAAATATTGATTTTGGAAATGCAGTAGTTGATAAAGCAAACTATGCAGATAATGCTGGTATAGCAACTAACTTAAAAGATGGTCAAGCATATAATATCCCATACCAAAGTGCTGCTAATACGACAGACTTTATTTCTAATGGAACAGATGGACAATTACTTCAGTATAATGAAAGTTCAGCACCATCTTGGGTATCTGCAGGAGATATAACTGCAGGAATAGCAGAAACTGCTAATAATCTTGCCGGTGGTTTAGCAGGAAGTTTACCATATCAATCAGCAGCAGACACAACAACATTTTTAGCAGAACCTAATGCGAATGATAAAATTCTTTCATATAATACTTCAACAAATGCTCCTATATGGATAGATAAATCTACTGCTGGTAAGACTTATACTCTTACTGCAGTAGACTCTGGTGATAATGCTATTCTTAGATTGGGTGATGGAACTACTAATGATGAGGTACTGATTACTGCTGGTTCTAATATTACTATTAACCCTGTAGCACCAGGTGGATTTACGATTGCTGCTGTTGCTGATGGTGGTGGTGGAATTCTTTCTGGTGTAGATGTAAAACAAACATCATATGATGGAACAAATCCAATTACAACATCCGAATCTGCAGGCATTTCAACTATAAGTATTCCATCTACCAGTAATGCTTACGGAACTAGATTTGTTGAAACTTATACTCCAACAACAGAAGGAAATAACGGTGATGTTTGGTATCAAGTGAGTTAAAAATTATGGGAGCAAGATTTATTAAAAAATTAGATGGCAATTTTTATATGAGATTGGATGGAAATACCACTCAAGTAAAATTTGCTGCAGTAGCTGAATCAAGTAACACGTATACATTTAGTGTTGATGGAACTGTAAGAGTAACAAAAAGTCAAGATGGTTACACCACAAGTGCAGATCCTGTTCCTTCTGGTTTAAGTTTGAATAATAATGGATTTTCGGGGACAGAAACCACTATCACATATTCTAGAACAACACCCGGAGTTGATGATTATCTACTTTCTTTCACTTCTAGTGGACCTGGAACAGCATTTTATTTGGGTGGAGAATCTTTAACCTGGGGAGGTTATGCATATCCCGGTGATGGATATTTAAATAATGCATTCAATTTGGGAGTTAAGGATGGGGGAAGTTGGAAAAATGTTGGCAATCTGTTTATAAAAGATAATGGAGTTTGGAAAGAATGTGAAAGTGGATGGATTAAAAGTGGTGGTGCATGGGAGCAGGTTTTTGCAAATTATGGCAATTCTTCTTGGATTTGTATGCTTGAGTATACTGATGATGCGATTGACTTTTGTGTTCAGGTCTTTGCGGTGAATTAAACCACTTCCCCGACTGGCACAGTTGACACCAGCACTCAAATGCCTTATAATAACAAGGTAAGCAACCAAGGCAAGATGCAAGACGAGTTTCTCACACGATGTGTTGTAGACCCTACCAAACGCACATTCTACATCTAT
>Ga0233438_10001950_pt1 | contig 21504 bp, 20 predicted proteins | sample SI_123_September_FD_182720 | JGI IMG/M metagenome (GOLD analysis project Ga0233438, IMG submission 182720) | Seawater microbial communities from Saanich Inlet, British Columbia, Canada - SI_123_September2016_10_MG | ecosystem: Environmental > Aquatic > Marine > Inlet | place: Canada: British...
TAGGTTGTTACAACTGCTATTTTTATTTGTATATTACTCAATATGATCGTATTGCACGGATGGTGTCCCTAATGACACCCCCGTGATTCGAAATCTTGACCAACCCCAAGATTTCGGACAACGATAAGGTGGCTATTGCATTGGGGCTCACCTCTTCCCATCCCGAACAGAGAAGTTAAGCCCAATAGCGCAGATGGTACTGCCATTGGTGGGAGAGTATGTCGCCGCCTTCTTCGAACCCCTTCACAGTCGTGAAGGGGTTTTTTATTTCTCTTCGATTTTACTTTTTCTAAAACTCAAAAAGATACTGAAATTTAAAATACAACTGACTGCTATCGATATCGAGATTGCCAGCAATGTCACCTTCTCCATATCCTTGACTGCCTCCAATAAAAAATATTGTAAATGGATTTGGATTCTATTTCAATAGCGGCTGAATAAACAAGGTGTCATCAAATTCATTGTATTCACTCACGAGACGACAGGTCTTTATTGAATTGATAGTTTGTAATGAATCGTGCGATATATCCTTTGTAGTATAAACTGTTGTCTTCTTTCGATCGCATTTGTGAATAGCGAAGCGACTGACCGATTCTCAACTTTGGAGAGAGTTAAAAGCTGTTGAATTAACCAATAAAAAACTGTTTACCCACCGCTGGATTTTCCTCATCATACCTTAATTCATCCCCAATTGATACAAATGAACGTAAACGAATTGATTCATTTGGGATATAGCTAGTAAACATGCTATATTGCATCATATCTTGCCCTACAAAGCCTTCATACTCTTGCTCCATAATATTAACAATGTTCAACCTGCTTTCCCAATTTCCTTTCCACAAGATGTTAGCATTGCTAAATAGGTCTGTATATTTGGGAGTTCCTGCATAATTGTAGATCAATTCTGAACCCAGATTTACTCTCAACTGCTGAATAAGTGCATCTTTATTTTTTGGAAATGCAACATACTGCTGCACAATTTCTGCGTTTCGAAGGTTGTTTTGTGTTACAAAACCTAAAGGCGTTTCAAAATTTGGACTGTACTGAGAATAGTAAAAAAATGTGTTACAATGTTTGGTTGTTCGATCTAAAGAAACGAATAATCCGTCTCCATTTTTTGATTCCCCATCTAATGCTACCGTTTTTTTCCTTGCTTGTCATTACTCTCAATCCAGTCTTGTATGGGCTCCTCAATAGATGAAAAGTTCCACTCCACATTCAATGAATATTTATTTGCGATGCGTAACCTGCTGTTTATCCCCATGAGTTGACCGTGACCACCGCCATGAAAAAATCGGTTTGTCGATAAAAGCCCTAGATATGAGCCCCCATCGAATGTGCGCTGATAGCTAAAAATATTTGCCCATGCTTCATTTCCCTCTCCTGAATAAGATTGATTTTCTCCAGCGATTAGATAGGGTGCGTTTTCGTCATATGCTGTCAACCAGTATAATCGCTGATTGTTGCCTTGATGAATCAGCTTTGTTGACGCGATCGGATTGTTGATACTCCTCGTGTATACCGCCTGCTGGTTGGAGTTGATGATGTCATTCCCCTCATTGAAATAGGGTCGCCTCTCAGGATAAAATAACGCAAAGGTATTATTCGCATCAATTTGTGATACGTCGGCCTCAATCTGAGAAAAGTCTGGATTAAGGGTCAAATCTAAGGTTGTGTTGCTTGACAAGTCAAAAAGTCCACTAAGCCCAATTGTACCTTTCGGTTTTTGTTGTTGAAAATGACCATTTTCCCGATACCCAGCTTTTCCCAAAAACACATAGGCTAAAAGATTTATTCTTTTATTTGAGGTGACATTATGCAGTGTAATCCGATCTGGAGTTTGGCAAACCACACATGGGTTCGAGCGATCATAAGCAAAATTTATCATCTGTATTCTTGTGTCATTTGCATAGCCCGAACGTCCAAACACCACAGCCCATTCCATGGTTTCCGCAGGGGTTAATTGGAGTCCACTTATCGGAATTTTAAATTCTACATGGTAAGCATCATCGTGTTTTGAGGCCTTGGTTTCATAGAACAGATTGTATTCTTCATTGTTGCCATTGGGTAGAATTTTTAGATCGAACTGACTTCCATCTGGATTTGAACCAAGGACAATCATGTTTCGACTATCTCCATAGGGGTCTATTCCGATGGCGATATTATCATCAACGCCGATTTGATCTCGACTTCGAATAGAAGAATGAAGCTTGTTCATGTTTGCAAATGCGATAAACCAACAAACAAATCATTGCCGACTTGATGTACAAATACCTCTGTTTTGTAATGGGCTGGGCCATTGTCAGAAGGTTCTATTTCGAAGGGGATTGAAAATTGTTGTGCGCCTTACCACTCTTTGGCTGAGACTACACCATCAAATACAGGTTGTTGGGAAATAACAAAAAAACTACAGATAGGAATTAAGATTCTAAGCATCGTTTGGGACTTAATACGAAAATAACGCAATTTACATCATTCTATTTCATAAATTGATGCTAATGTTTTAAGATGGATAAACCAATACCAATTACAATGACCAAAAGTTTTGAGATGTTGAACTTATGATTTTCTGTACTTTCAAACAATATCGTGGTTGAGATATGAAGTAAAACCCCGACAACTAGAGCGGTGATGTGTACACTGTATGGCTGAAAAATGGGTGTGTAGACATTGAGATAACTTCCCAATGGAGTCATGATTGCAAACCCAATAAGAATGATCACTTTTTTAGGAAAGTTGAAGTTTGTCTGCCATATTGCAAGGGTGAGCAACATCGCTATCGGAAGCTTGTGAATGACAATTGCCCACAACAAGTCATTGTGTTTATGAATGGGAAAACCCTCGATAAAAGCGTGTAAATAAAGCCCAGTTACAAGCGTCATCGGAATTCTTTTCCCGCTTGTATGGATATGACCATGCTCAGCACCTTTTGACAATTGCTCCAACAGAATTTGGATGATAATCCCAGCGAGAATCCAATAACTAATTTGCTCATTGCTGTTGGCAAATACGGACGGTAGTAAAGATGTTAGGGTCGTGCCAAGTAAGAAAGCACCGCTAAACGCCAACAACAATTTGATCGATCGATGCTCTTTTGGCCGCCAAAAAAATATGACTAAACTGCCAACAAGCACAGCAAATATTGGAAGAAAGTAAATGTTCATTGAAATATAAGGATTTGTCGGTTAGATAACTCCTTGTCATATGCCTGGAGTTGATAATCGCCAAACAAATCTACCAATTGGAGATTTGCTTGAGAAAACAAAGCAATAAAATCGTTGATTTCTAACAATTCTACTTGCTCTTGAAACTGATAATTGTGTTTATCCACTTGAAACTGAATGTCTTTACAAAGCCATTTGCCTTTTGTATAACGCTGAATCAAAAATTTCACACCGTCACGCCTGATACTTTCTTCTTTGACAAGATTGGCTAGAACCCAACTTGGGTTTAAAAAATCAATTACCCCGACACCATTGGGCGCCAATTGAGCTCGAAAGGATTTTAGCGTGCGAATGTTATCTTTTGGATCTTTAAAATAGCCAAAGCTGGTAAATAAATTAAAAAGATGAGAAAATTGGGTTTCTAAGGGTTTACGCATATCGTGAGCCATAAACTGCAAAGCATCACTTGCCTGCTTGTTTTTGGCTTCGTCTTTGGCATATTTGATATTTTCTGGAGACAAATCGATGCCAGTTACCGCATACCCATGACGATACAGTTCAAGGGCATGACGCCCACGTCCACATGCTACGTCGAGGATATGTGCGTCTTTAGCAGGTTGAATCAAATCGAGAAGTCGCGAAACAAAGTCGGCGGCCTCTTGATGATTTCGGTGAGAATAGAGTGAATGGTAATAGGGCGAATCAAACCAAGATGAATACCATTCTTTTGCGTTGTTCATAATTGCAAAAATAAGCAATAGTTATGAGGGGATCGGCAAACGTTATCTATTGGTCATTCCTTCAGCCTTTTGTATAATCCAACAAACGATTCCCTACCTTTGCAATGTGAAGCAAGTCCAGTTTGATATGATTGCCAAAACCTTATTTGGCCTTGAGCAAGTTTTGGAAAATGAGCTCAAACTTTTGGGAGCAACGTCTGTCAAGCAAGGGGTGCGTAATGTACGTTTTCGGGGTGATAGGGGCTTTTTGTACAAGGCCAACCTGTGTTGTCGTACAGCGCTTCGGATTCTAAAACCGATCTATTTTGATAAGGTCAAGACAGCGGACGCATACTATCACAGTTTATCACGACTTCCTTGGGAAGAATACATGACGATTGATTCGCGCTTTTCCATTCAGGTTACCCAGTCTGTCTCCATGTTTCGTAACACCATGTTTGCAGCCCAACGTGCTAAGGATGCATTGGTTGATCGGTTTCGAAAAAAACAAGGCAATCGTCCTAGTGTCGGAAGAGAAGACCCAGACATCACCTTTTTTATTCATCTTTCACCCAAGGGAATGGAAGTATCGATTGATAGTTCTGGCAAACCTCTCAATCAGCGTGGATATCGAACCGAGACCAATATCGCTCCAATCAACGAGGTATTAGCTGCGGGACTTGTAACGCTTTCAGGATGGAAACACACTAGTCCGTTGCTCGACCCCATGTGTGGGAGTGGAACACTTCTTATTGAAGCAGCAATGCAGGCTTGTAACATTCCTTCGCAAATCAACCGAAAGCAGTTTGCATTTGAGAAATGGAACGACTATGATGCAGATTTATTTGCCACCATCCGTGAGGCCATGCTCAATCGTGTCAAAGAATGTTTTGTACCTCTTGTGGGTTATGACAAAGCGCCATCGGCTGTACGAAAAGCACAACAAAATATAGAAGCAGCTAACCTATCGGATTATATCACCATCCAGAGAAGAGACTTTTTTAAAACCAAAAAGGATCATCCTGAACAACACTTACACATATTGACCAATCCACCCTATGGCGAACGATTGACCGTTGACCCAGATGTGTTTTATAAACAAATGGGGAATGCCCTCAAGCAACACTATCAAAATACAGATGTATGGATGATCACAGCGAGTATGGAGGGACTTAAAAACTTTGGTTTGCGAACATCTCGTAAAATCAAACTATTTAACGGAAAATTGGAAAGCCGTTTGGTCTTTTATCAGATATATAGCGGAAGTAAGCGTTGAAGTATGTTTAATCTTTCAGATTTTAGCCCAAGCCAAACGAATTCTCAATCTTGGCTGTTTATACAGGATTGACTTATAAATAGAAACTTATTCTACAATGAGTTTGCGAATGATCTTACGTTGATCAGGCGTTGATAATTCAACGAAATAAACTCCTTTGGTTTGGTTGCTTAAATCAATCTCTTTCTTGGAATGCTCTATGAAGAAGTTGTTGTCGTAAACTTGTTTACCGTCAATGGAATAAATTTTAATACTTTCAAGTTGATACAGTCCATTTGTATCAATGGTAAACAATCCACTAGTTGGGTTGGGATAGACTGCGATATCTAGGTCGATATCATTTTCAGAGTGCAAAGCGACTCCTTCGATAATAAAATCGTCAATCACTGCACCTTCTTCATTCTTATAGGCGTCTGCAATCAAATGAAAGCGGAAGGTGATGTTTTCTGAAAACATGCTTTGGTTTAAATCATAAGTGTATTCTTTAAGTTCAGAATCAAAACCGTTATAATCATCTAGGGTTGTCCAGTTTAGTCCATTATCTATTGAGTATTGTAAATAGATGAAATCAAAACTCGTTTCTAACTCATATGCTAGATGAAATCCAATTGTGCCACTTTCCAACGTACTTAAGTCATAGCATGGGGATACCAAACTCGACGAGGATTTATCGGGGTGATTACCACTCAAATTGGTCGCATAAGCAGTAGTTCCTGAATTCACTTGGTTCAGTGATGTTCCTGTTGGAACACCCTTTTCCCAAACAGGATCTCCAATAATTAACCAGTCATCTTCATTGCTTTCAAATTGATATGTTGCATTTGTTTGACCGAAAGTGTTGGGTGGATTAGGAACTTCGAAGTTTACAGTGCCGACATTGTTAATTACTAGTGTTTCACTTGGATTAGATAAGCTGATGGATAGCGAATTATCGCCAAAATTTATAGATTGTTGAAGACTAGGGTTAATCGTTATCTTCTGACCAGGCGCCAGATTTCCTGTCCAATTTTCTACCCCTTGAGAAATACCATTTAGAATTGTTTCACTTGAAAAAGTTGATATCGATGAGGTTCCATTATTATAGATGTCAAAACTGAGCTGAAAATCATTTTCACATCTAAAATCTGAACCAACCCCTGAACTGATCTGAACCAAATCAAGGTCATAGCTCGGTCGAGTTACAGAAGGAATTGGCGTTTGCCAAATTCCTCTCCCGTAAGTTGAGACAGTTAAAATGTTGTCGTAGGGATTGATTTCCATATCCGAAACTTTAACATTTGGTAAACTGCTAGATATTGAATGCCAACCATTAACTTGGTTGTCAGTATAGTATACCCCAAGGATTGTCCCAAGGTAAAGTGAATCATCTGGGCTGTATTGTTGATGACTTATCGTCCGCGCCCATTCTAGACCTGTGCTTTCTGAAGTAAAGTTTTGTCCTTGGTCTGTTGACGAATAGACTGTCCCAGAGCTAAGCACCCAAACTTGATTGTTGTTTGTTTTATGAATTTCAATATCTCGAACATAATAATCTGTTTGCAAGATATTTGTAAATGTGACTCCTCCATCTGTGCTTTTATACACATTGTATACTGTCGCCACATAGATATTGTTGGTGTTGATTGGATCGATTGTTAGCAGTCTGAGATTATGACCGAAGTCGTGATTAGACAATTGTTTCCAAAGTCCTCCGTTCAATACATAGAGTTGATCGTAACCAGCATACAGTTCTCCACTTTTTGCAAACTCTAAGGGAGTAACCCATTCTCCTTCTACAGGACCAGAGGCAATCAATTCTTTGTTTGACCAGCCACCATCTCCACCAGTAGTGGTGCGGTATAAGTTTCCTCCGTATTGCGTCATCCCATAATAAGTGTTTTCTTTGAAGGGATCAACGGCAGTTCCCATGCCATCTCCACCGTGATAACTATTCCAGTTACTTCCAGAAAGGGCAAAACCGCCACAATCTTGCAAACCACCTGCAAGTTTTGATGAATCCGGTCGAGAAGTTGAAACCGTATAGATTTGAGCGATAGAGAGGGTATTGCTCAAATCTTCAAAATTATCCCCATCATCAGCTGAGCGAAAAATACCTCCATCAGTTCCCGCATACAAAACACCGTCGAAATAACGCAGAAAGTGAATATCAGCATGGGTAAAGGCATTGGTACGTTGATACCAAGCGTTTATTTGTGTAAAATTATCACCGCCATCTGTCGATCTCCATATATTTAAAACGCCAACAAATAGTACATCGGGATCAGTGTCAGAGACTGTAAGTGCCATGTCATACCATGATTGTGCGCTTCCAAAAATATCGTCGCTTTCGGCAGTTTTGGTAAAATTGAGCCCTGCATCATTTGATACATAGACCCCTTGGAAAGAATTTTCACCTATATAGGTACCATCGCCATTGTCATAGGCAGATAGCACATAAACTTTGTCTGGTGCTGCCAAAGTTGTTTCTAAGACAATTCGATTTGCGTCTTCGGGAACACTTGAAATTTCGGAAAAAGTTTCCCCTTTGTCTGTAGATCGATAAAATTTCGAATTATTGTTGTTGTACCCTACCGCATAGATTATAGAGGTTTCTGAATAGTTGGGATGTAGTCTAAAGTCGACGATATTTAAGTCTTGTTTGATTTCCCAAGTGATGCCTCCATCTTCAGACTTTTGCAACCCATCGGTTGATGCAACCCATATGTGGTTATTGTTAGTTGGATCAATAATAATTTCATTGGTTGTTTTCCGATTGGTATTTAGATATGTTAAGCCAGTTGGATTCCAAGTTAATCCAGCGTCAGTACTTTTCATAACACCAACACTGTATGAATCTCCTGCATCGTCATCTCCAGTGGCAATGTAGATGATATCATTATCGGAAGGGTCAATGGCAATTCCTGAAACCCCTATTTGTGGTAGTTTGTCGGAGAGGGGAGTCCAATTCATGCCATCATCTGTTGATTTCCAAATCCCTCCTGCTGGTGCGCCAATGTAGAGAGTTTGCGGATTTTGTGGGTCTTTGATTACCGTATTTATTCGCCCCTGTCCACTGATAGAAATCGAGGAATTCGTCACCACAGCTGGACCTGGATTACTCCAATTGATCACACTATTATCTGGTACGCCGAAAAGAGTTTGTTGTGCTTCTGCCTCCTGCTTTCTTTCCCATGCTTCCCACAAAACAGCTGCAGGGGCAATCGTGCCATCTTGCTGAAGATAGTCTTGCCAGTGATTTGCCCATCGTTTGAAAGGTTTGTATCCACTTCCTTTTTTGGTGTAATCTTTATCTTTCCAATAGATATCAAAAGCATTTTCGATATCAGATAGCTTTGGTGATTGTTGTTGTGCTGATTGTTTGGCAAAGCCATTTTGATTTTGTTTAACACTCACAAAGTTTTTAGTGTAGGGATTTGTGGGGCTTATCACTTGGCCTAACACAAAAAAAGGTAATATAGTAAATAATATAATTCTAAACATAGCAGCAAATTCTAGATAGGTAATATACTACAATAAATCAGGACGGAGTTTTTTTGTTCGCTCCACAGCTTGTTCCTCTCTCCATTGCTCTACTTTTGGTGTATTTCCAGAAGTGAGAATATCGGGAACTTTATGTCCATTGTAGTCAGCAGGGCGGGTATAAATTGGTGGGGCTAGAAGATTGTCTTGAAATGAATCTGTCAAAGCAGAGGTTTCATTTCCAAGTACGCCAGGGATCAGTCGGATGATGGCATCACAAAAGACAGCAGCTGCGAGCTCTCCACCAGAAAGCACATAATCACCAACTGAGATTTCATCAGTCACGAATAGGTCTCTCACACGCTGGTCAACGCCTTTGTAATGTCCACACAAAATAATCATATTCTTAAAAAGCGAACAGTGATTGGCAATTTTTTGATTGAGTTGCTGACCATCCGGGGTCATATACACAATGGCATCATAGTCACGTTCACTCTGTAGAGCTTCAATGCATTTGGCAATGGGCTCAATCATCAAAACCATACCAGCCCCCCCACCATAAGGGTAATCATCCACCTGTTTGTATTTGTTAGAAGAATAATCTCGAATGTTATGAAGATGAATTTCTACGTATTTGGCATCTTGTGCCCGTTTTATAATCGAGACTTCGAACGGACTTCTAAGAAGTTCAGGAACGACGGAAAGTATATCGATACGCATATGGCAAATATGGCATTTTATAGCGACATCAAAAATTTAAACAGGCAAACGATCTTTTAAAACTTATTTTAGTCAATCAAAAAAGAATCGAAAACGCTCTTGGTCTTTATTCATAAATTCGATTTCATAAATTTCGTTTTCCTCAATTTTTTTCAAATCATCAGTTGACTCAATCACTGTACCATTGATAGATTGTATTAAAATGCCCTGACCGATACCTCGCCTGCGTAAACGTTCGTTGCGATTACTAGCAATTTTTACCCCTTTTTTCACCCCAAAACGATCTGCTTCATCAGTAGTTAGGTCTTTCAAACGCATTCCAAAGTAATCGAAAAATGGGTTTGGCTTCAGAATAACCTCTGTTTTCATGGTGTCTCCATTTCGCAAATAAGTGACTTTGACTTTATCGCCAGGGCGTTTGCTATTGAGATAGCCCATCATGTCTGCAAACGAACTAACTTTGGTGTCGTCTACCCCGATAATGATGTCTTCAGCTTGTAGGCCAGCTTCTTTGGCACCCATGCCATCCTCTACAGAAGCGATATAAAAGCCTTCGGTTTTATTGAGATTGTACTCTTTTGAAATCCGATCATTAAGCCCATTGCCACTGACGCCAAGGAGTGCTTTTTGAACGCCTCCATGCTCAATAATATCTTCATAAACTTTACGTGCGATATTACTCGGGACCGCAAATGAATATCCAATAAAAGTTCCCATTCCATTGCTTGTGATCGCAGTGTTGATACCGATCAAATCGCCATTGGTGTTGACCAAAGCACCCCCACTATTCCCAGAATTAACTGCTGCATCGGTTTGTATAAAGGATTGGTTTGTTGCGTCATATGGGTTCAAATCACGTGCCTTTGCACTGATGATTCCGGCAGTAACCGTTGAGTTTAAATTGAATGGATTACCCACCGCAAGTACCCATTCGCCAATACGTGTTTGGTCAGAGTCGGCAAAACGCACATAAGGGAATGGGTCGTCTCCGATAATTTTAAGTACTGCAATATCTGAACTTGGATCTGTGCCAATCAAGTCAGCAGAAAATATACGGTTGTCATTGGTTGTGACTTCGATTTGGTCTGCATCTTCAATCACGTGATTATTGGTAATCAAATAGCCATCAGGAGAAACAATTACACCAGAACCCATACCGATGCGGGGATAGGTTTTTGGTGAACTGTAAAAGAGATCCCATAAACTATAGTATTGTGAACTGCTTTTCCCCGTATTTGTAATGTGAACGACTGCGTCAATGGTGCGGTCAACGGCCACTGTGAAATCTGTATTTTCCGCAGAATCTCGAACCACGAGCGGCGATTCATAGGCCGTTTGTACCATAGGCGTTGCTTGTTGAGTAACTATGATTTCTTTTGTCGAGAATGCAAAGTGATATGCGCAGATTAGAAGCGCTGTCGCACATATTGAAATGAAAAAGTGACGTATTAAAGAAGACATAACGATTATTTTTTAACAAAATTAGCAGATATCGTGCCATGTTTTCATTTTTTAACTTCGTTTTAACAACCTTTTTATCCATGGAAATTAAGCGATATATTTACACCGTGAATATTCCATTTTATAAATATCAAGGCACTGGAAACGATTTTGTGATGATTGACAATCGCAAAGGGGAGTTCCTGTTTCAAGACCAACAACGTATTACTAAAATATGTGATCGACGTTTCGGTGTTGGCGCTGATGGGATTATCGTACTCCAAAATCACAATACAGCAGATTTTGTGATGCATTATTTTAATGCGGATGGTCAGCTTGGTTCGTTTTGTGGAAATGGAGGAAGGTGTGTCGTTGCTTTTGCGAAGCATTTAGGGGTTATTGACAAGCAAACAAATTTTGCCGCTTTTGACGGGCTCCATGATGCCACGATCAGCGGAAACGTTGTTTCGCTTTCTATACGAGATGTCGATCATGTACAAACGTATCCTACACATACTTTTTTGAACACAGGTTCTCCTCACCATGTTGAGTTTGTCAAAGACACAAAGAATCTAGATGTACGTATACAAGGTGCAATGATTGCGCATAACGAAATTTATGGCGATGAAGGGACTAATGTTAACTTTGTAGAGGTCAACGAAGCTAAGGAAATTCATGTTCGCACTTTCGAAAGAGGTGTTGAAAACGAAACCTTATCCTGCGGAACGGGAGTTACTGCGGCTGCTTTGGCAGCGTTTTCTACGGATAAAGTCACAAATAGTAAAATTGAAGTTCACACACTGGGCGGTGTTCTGACCGTTTCTTTTACCCCCAGTGGTAAAGGTTTTTCAGACATTGTTTTAACTGGCTCTACAGAACTTGTTTTTTCAGGAACACTAAAGCTTTAGTCAATGCTACAGTCCATAAAACGTAATATCCGATTTGCGCTGGTTGGCACGGGTGCCATCTTTATCTTACTATTGTCCGTTTTTTATTTTCCCAACACAAAATTTACAGATTCGAGTCAATCAATTTTTATCCCCTCTGGCACATCATTTGCAACATTAAAAGAGATATTGGAGCCCCATTTGAGAAGTACAGTCACGTTTTCATTGGCTGCAAAAGCCAAGCGATTCAACACCCCTCGTATTGGACATTTTGTACTGAAACCCAATATGGGGAATCAGAAAATCATCAACGCCCTGCGTTCTGGAAACACACCCATTCAAGTTGTGTTTAACAACCAGCAAACCATCGCGCATCTTGCCGGTCGTGTTGCAGAGCAATTGGAGTTGGACAGTTTGTCTTTAAATAAGGAAATAGAGAGTCCGTATTTTATGGAGTACGTAAGCTTAAACCGAGAAGAATTGTTGAGTTTGTTCTTGCCAAATTCTTATGAAATGTATTGGAATATTTCTGCTGCTGAATTTTGTCAGCGTATGAAAAGGGAAAATGATTTGTTTTGGAATGATAGCAGAGAATCTAAACGAAAACGACTTAAAATGAGTCGAGCTCAGGTAATCACACTAGCGGCTATTGTGAACGAAGAATCACGAAAAGTGGATGAACGCCCTCGTGTAGCAGGGGTTTATCTCAACCGTTTGCGCAGAGGAATGAAGTTGCAAGCTGACCCAACAGTTGTCTATGCGATGAAACGTCAAACCAATGATTTTGACTTGATAGTTCGAAGGGTATTGTATAAAGATTTGGAAATCAAATCGCCCTATAACACCTATAAATATCCCGGATTACCTCCCGGGCCAATCACCATGCCAGATATTAGTTCGGTTGATGCTGTGCTGAATGCCGAATCCCATAGTTACCTCTTTTTTGTTGTTGATCCCAAAAATCCAGGGTATCATTTATTTGCGAGCACATACAACGAGCACCTCGCTAACCGAAAAGTGTATGTACGTTGGTTGAATGAAAATCGGATTATGCGCTAGGTCGCAAAAACAAAAAAACACTTGGCCGCTTGTGATGTTCGAGTTGGCTTGTTTTCCAATCTTTCACTGTTTTTGTATGGATAACCTCAGTTGGTAAACTCAAATCACATGCCACACTGAGTAGGGTATTTGGCGATAAATGGTTGATCAACAATTCAAAACAACGGCTATTTCGATATGGTGTTTCTATAAAAACTTGAGTTTGATTGATGCTGGATGAAAGGCGCTCAAAGTTTTTGATGGCTTGTTTACACGCCTGTTTATCAATCGGAAGATATCCGTTGAATGCAAACTGTTGGCCATTGAGTCCAGAGGCCATCAGTGCCAGAAGAATCGAAGAGGGTCCTACAAATGGGCGAACTATAATCTTAGATTGGTGTGCCAGAAGTATCAAATCGGCACCGGGATCAGCTACCCCTGGACAGCCAGCATCTGTGATAAGGGCCATGTTATGACCAGACAAACACGGGCTGAGCATCTCCAATAATTCCTGTCGAGTGGTGTGCTTGTTTAGGGATTGCACATGCAGTTCATTCTGAGATTTTTCAGGACACCATCGCTTTATATACGCACGACCAATTTTTTCTTTTTCAAAAACAAAATGATAAGTGGCATCAATGATGTCACGAATGGAATGTGACATCACATTTTCAGGTGAAATATAACCAAGTGTATTTGGAATTAGAAATAGTTTACCAATGGCTTTATTCATAGCTTTTTATCCATTGTTCTGCAATGCGATGGCATGCCGTTTTTACAAGATCAAAAACGTTCTGGAACCCCTGATTGTCCCCGTAATACGGATCGGGTACAGGACGCATTCCCATGCCAGCAGCTTCACAAAGCAGTTCAACTTTGTCAATGTTATCCTGGTGGTTTGCTTTTGCAATCACGTCTCTGTAGTTCTGTCGATCCATAACGAAGATGTGATCAAATTCGGCAAAGTCATTGGACTGAAACTGACGCGCACTTTGGTGGCGAATGTCAATCCCGTTGTCATGGGCAACTCGAATGGATCGTGAGTCGGGTGGACTGCCAATATGATAGGAGCCAGTACCAGCCGAATCCACAAAAGAGTGGGGTAATGTTTCAGCCATGATTCCATGGGCGAGTGGGGAACCACAGATGTTTCCCAAGCAGACCATAAGGATTCACTTGGACATTGAGTTTAATTCGAGAATTTCTTTGTCAGGTCTTCTACGTACTTACGGAATTGCTTATCTGTGAAGGCGAGGTTATCGACCGTTTTACAAGCGTGCAGAACAGTGGCATGATCCCGATGTCCAATTTGTTGACCGATATTTGCGAGTGATGCTTTGGTGAGTTTTTTTGCAAAAAACATTGCCAATTGACGTGCTTGAACAATATGACGTTTCCGGGTTTTGGACTGTAGTGTAGTCACATCCATTTGGAAATAATCTGAAACTACCTTTTGGATATAGTCAATAGAAATTTCACGCTTGGTGTTTCTCACAAATTTCTCAACTACTCGTTTGGCAAGCTCAAGAGTCACTTCGAGTTTATTAAAAGACGATTGAGCGATTAACGAAATAATAGCCCCTTCAAGCTCACGTATATTTGTTTTGACTGATTTGGCAACATAAGAAATGATTTCGTCTGAAAGCTCAACCCCGTCTCTATATAATTTGTTTTTTAAAATCGAAACGCGCGTTTCATAATCGGGTTTTTGAAGCTCCGCCGAAAGCCCCCACTTAAAGCGAGAGAGTAAACGCTGCTCAATGTCTTGCATGTCGACAGGCGCTTTATCGGAAGTGAGTATGACTTGTTTTCCGTTTTGGTGTAAATGATTGAATATATGAAAAAACACATCTTGCGTTCCGGACTTTCCTGAAAAAAACTGTACGTCATCAATGATTAATACATCAATTAGTTGGTAGAAGTGAATGAAGTCATTTCTATTGTTTTTCTTTATGGCATCAATGTATTGCTGCGTAAATTTTTCAGCTGAAATATAGAGTACAGTTTTTTCAGCATAATTTTCTTTGACTTGAACCCCGATAGCGTGTGCGAGGTGAGTCTTCCCAAGTCCAACTCCTCCAAAAATGAGAAGGGGATTAAATGAAGTACCACCAGGTCGATTCGCTACAGCAATTCCAGCGGAACGAGCAAGTCGATTGGAGTCACCTTCTAAGAAACTATCAAAATTATAGCTTGCGTTTAGTTGGGATTCAATTTTTAAGTTGCGAATCCCTGGAATGATAAACGGGTTTTTGAGCTCCGATGTATTTCCTTGACTTGGGGCTTCAATGTTTTGCGTGTGAATTCCTTTATGGCTGCTACTTGGGATTTTTTGCGTAAAAGGCAACTTACTCCCATAGGTATTCTCCATACGTATAATGTATACCAAGCGACCATCATCTCCAAGCTCTTTGTGGAGAGCGGTTTTTAGGATTTTGATGTAGTGTTCCTCAATCCACTCGTAAAAGAATTTGCTGGGAACCTCGATATTGAGGGCATTATCTTTCAGCTTGACAGGAACGATAGGATTAAACCAAGTTTTGAATGCTTGAGGCTCAATATTATCCCCAACGAAGCTCAAGCATTTTTCCCAAACAGATTCAGCAGTTTGCTGCATTATTTGTCGTCTTAATATTTGTTTCTAAGGTTATTAGAAATGGTGCAATAGATAAAAAGTTTGAACCTAAACTTTAAAACAAATATGCATGTAAAAAATTTGAAAAAAAAACTTTTTTAGTATTGAATTTTCAGAAACTTTTATGCATATTATAAACGCATTTTTTAATTTCGTTTTGTAAGAAAAAACCTATTATGTGTAAGAAAAAATTTGTTTGTCAATTGACAACTCGTTATGCCGAAACCGATCAAATGGGTGTTATTCACCACGGCATCTACGCAACTTACTTTGAACTAGCTCGGATTGAGTGGTTGCGGTTTCTCGGTTTGAGCTATGCCAAGCTAGAAACACAGCGAATTTTATTACCGTTATTGTCACTTTCAACAGAATTCAAACACCCTCTTTACTTCGAAGATCAAATCCAAATCGAGATTTGTTTGCAAAGCGAGCCAACCTCAATCATAGATTTTTCTTATCAAATTTTTAATCAAGACAAAGTGCTTTGTACGACAGCCAAAACCCGTCTAGCTTTTGTGAATGCAGAGACTCGAAAAATCATGCGCTGCCCCGAAGTATTTCTCAATGCGCTAGGGGATTAACCCATTGCTTTAAAATATCTCCGTCAAAGGTTGTTGACGAGTTTGGTGTCCCCAAAAATGATTTCATGTTTGGTGCACTAATTCCGCTCCCAAATCTTTCTTGCCCTGTGATTTTCCGAGTCTCATCCCATAATCCAGAATCGATAAAATGCTGAATGGTGATGGAGCCGCCCTCTACCAAAATAGATTGAATCCCTTTTTGAAATAAAATATTTAGAATTTGCTGTAATCCATTTGCGGAAAAATCAATAGATACATATTCAATATGGTCTTTCGTTCGACTTTTTTTTGCAGTAAACACAATTACCTTTTGGTCTGGATTAAATACTTTCGATTTGCGATCAACTTCCTCTTTTGGGTCAATTAACAATCGAATCGGTGATGAGCCTTTGTATAGTCTAGTGGTCAAAGCAGGATTATCATCCAATGCGGTTTGTTTGCCAATTAAAATTGATTGCTCTTCTGCTCGCCATTGATGTGCTTTTGTTCTGGACAAGAGATTGCTTATCCACACTGGCTCGTTTTTCGTTTTGGTTTTGGGTGCAAGAAATCCATCTGCAGTCTCTGCCCACTTTAATATAATGTAAGGGCGTTGTTTTTCAATAGTTGTGACAAATCGTTTATTTAATTTTCTACAGGAAGCAGTTTCTACTCCGACATCAACGCGTATGCCAGCATTACGTAGTTTTTGGATACCCATTCCATTTACTTTTACAAAAGGATCCTGCATGCCAATAACGACATGGCGAATCCCACTTTGAATAATCAAATCTGTGCAAGGCGGTGTTTTTCCATGATGACTACATGGCTCTAGGTTGACATATAAAGTGGAGTCAGCTAAAACAGATCGTTCTGAAACAGAGTTGATGGCATGAACTTCGGCATGTGCTTGTCCAGACTTTTTATGCCAACCAGAACCAATCACTTGACCCTTATAAACGATTAACGATCCAACCAAGGGGTTTGGGTATGTGCTGCCGAGCCCTTGCTTGGCAAGGGCGATACATTTGTTCATAAATTTGGACGCACTCATACCAAATTTCATTGTACATTTAAACAACAAAAATAAGCTAAACAAATGGCAAAAGACCAATTGGAAATTCGTTTGGTTCGTCAATCCGATAATCACGTCTTAGCTCAGGTGCTCAGAGAGGTGCTTATTGAAATGAGTGTTCCTAAGGGAGGAGCTGCTTTTGCTGACCCTGAACTCGATGCAATCTTTGATGCTTATTCAGTAGAGAAAGCAAATTATTGGGTTGTTTGTCTTGACAATCATAGTATGGGGGGTGCTGGTATTGCCCCTTTGCGTGAGGGTCTGAGTGGGTATTGTGAGCTACAGAAAATGTATTTTCTTCCCGAAGCAAGAGGGAAGGGGTTGGGGAATCAAATGATTCAAAAATGCCTGAAACAAGCCAAGTCTTTTGGCTTTACATATTGCTATCTAGAAACCATGCCAAATATGGTTATTGCAAAAAAGTTATACAAAAAATGGGGATTCACCTATATCGACCAGTCCCTAGGAAATACAGGTCATTGCTCATGCCCGGTTTGGATGGTTAAACCCCTTTGCGATGACGATTAAAGCGTTTCGAAAGAACTTTAATGAAAGGTTGGCGTCTGTATACCCAACTGCGGAAATTGATTCTCTTTTTTTTCAATTGATGGAACATATGCTCAACATCGGTCGTGCTGAAATTATATTGAACGTCAATACAGAGTTGGATCAAGTTATTCAGAATGACGTCGTTCAATTTATGAATAGACTTGAGAAAAAAGAACCAATACAATACATAATTGGACAAACAAGTTTTGCGGGAATACCAATTCATCTCAATCGCCATGTTCTGATTCCAAGACCTGAAACTGAGAGTTTGGTGTATTGGATCAAAAGTCGAGAGCCAGATGACTTAGCCATTTTAGACATTTGCTCTGGAAGTGGCTGTATTGCGTTTGCCCTTGAAGATCATATTAATGCCAGGGTTGCCGCTTGGGATATTTCAAACGAAGCTTTGAAAGTTGCCAAACAAACTGCCGTCTCGATCGGATCAAATGTCAGCTTTTCACAAGTCGATATTTTAAAACAGTTTCAAGCCCAAGACCGATGGGATGTGATTGTATCAAATCCACCTTATGTTTTGGAGGAGGAGAAGCCACAAATCCACCCAAATGTACTTGAATATGAGCCTCACTTGGCATTGTTTACCTCACTAGAGGACACGATCCAGTTTTATCGTGCAGTTACCCAATTTGCAGCACTACATTTACGTCCAGGTGGACGACTGTATTTTGAGCTCAATCCCAATACAGCTAAAGCGGTGACTTCTCTTTTAAAAACGATGGATTTTATCGATATTGTGGTCGAAAATGATATGCAAAACCAAGCTCGAATGTTGGTTGCAAAAACGAAGAAATGAAAGAGGTCAAAGAGCAAATATTAGCATTACGCAAAGCACTGCATGATCATAATTACAGATATTATGTTCTCGATGAGCCCACTATTAGTGACTATGAATTTGATCAGAGCTTACGGAAACTCGCTGACCTAGAAAAGCAATATCCTGAATATCATGACCCCAACTCGCCAACCTTGCGCGTGGGGGGTAGAGTAACCAAAGATTTTCCAATGGTCGTTCACGAATTTCCGATGTATTCTTTAGACAATGCATATAGCCAGCAAGAACTCCTTGATTGGGAAAAACGTGTTCAAAAAGGACTTGGCACAGATGAAGTTTCCTACACTTGCGAATTGAAATATGATGGTGCCTCGATAGTTTGACTTATGATCATGGTGTGTTGGAAAGAGCTGTAACAAGAGGTGACGGTACGCAGGGGGATGAAGTTACCCAAAACATCCGCACCATACCTACAGTACCGCTAGAACTACGCAGAGACTTTAAAGAACGTTTCGCAATTCGCGGTGAGATTATTCTTCCCATTGAGGGGTTTAATAAAATGAATGAACAGCGAATTGCTAAAGGTGAAGAACCTTATCGGAATCCGCGAAACACTGCTTCGGGGAGTTTAAAATTACAAGACAGCTCGTTGGTTGCGGCAAGGCCACTTCAGTGTTTTTTGTATCAAATAATTGCTAATCGTACGTTATTTTCGACCCAGATAGAGAGTTTACAAGCTGCGCACAATCTGGGATTTCATGTCCCAGAACACCATACACTTGCCTCAACGATTGAGGATGTTATCCGATTTATCACATATTGGGATAAAGAGCGTAAAAATTTACCTTATGAAATCGATGGTGTAGTGGTAAAAGTGAATGACATTGCACAACAAGATGAATTGGGCTACACATCCAAGTCTCCTCGTTGGGCGATCGCCTATAAGTTTAAGGCAGAGAGCACCTTTGCAACCTTGGTATCGGTTCAATTTCAAGTTGGTCGTACAGGTGCAATCACACCTGTTGCCATATTAAATCCTATTGTTTTAGGTGGAACGGTTGTCAAGAGAGCATCTCTGCATAACGCGGATCAAATCGAAAAACTTGACTTGTACTATGGGGACTCTGTGGCTATCGAAAAAGGAGGGGAGATCATCCCAAAAATCACATCTGTCGAAAGCAGCAAACGCAGTACGGATGCAATAAAAGTACATTATATCACACAATGTCCCGATTGTAAAACAGAATTGGTGCGAATGGCAGGGGAGGCAGACCATTATTGTCCCAATCACGATGGGTGTGCAACTCAAATCATAGGTAGAATTCAGCACTTTATTTCCCGAAAAGCCATGAATGTTTACGGATTGGGAAATGAAACGATCGAGCTTCTCTATCATCAGGGCTTGCTGATGTCTTATGCGGATTTGTACACATTAACCTATGATCAACTTATCCCACTAGAGCGAATGGCTGACAAGTCTGTACAAAATATATTGGATGCGATTGATCAATCAAAAACGGTACCATTCGAACGAGTGCTTTTCGGTCTTGGTATTCGGTATGTTGGACAGACCGTTGCCAAAAAGCTCGCCTTATCTTTTGGTTCAATTGATGCCCTAGCCAAAGCAAATCTGGATACACTAACTCAAGTCGATGAAATCGGAATACGGATTGCAGAAAGCGTTGTCGAATTCTTTGCTTCCTTATCAAATATTCAAATTATTGATAGACTTAAAATGTATGGGCTGCAACTCGAAAGCCAACTGAACAAATTTGAACCCGTTTCAAATAAACTTGATGGTCAATCTTTTGTGATCTCTGGTGTGTTTTCTTCTCTTAGCAGAGATGAAATCAAAACCTTAGTTGAAGACCATGGAGGAAAAGTTTCAAGTTCATTGTCATCCAAAACATCATTTCTACTTGCGGGTTACAATATGGGCCCTAAAAAGCGAATCAAAGCCAATGACCTCGGAATTGTTATCATAGACGAAACTACTTTTCTCTCGATGATTTCTGCATAGCGTTACAAATAAAACATTTTGTGTACATTTTAAAAAAGAATGATAAATTGCATATTTAGAATTCGGGATTGATTAATTTAGCCGCCCAAAATATGTTTAGAAAACGAGTTGTTGAAAAGACCTTAACCGAGCTGTCTCACCGAACGATGGTTAAACCAGAGTCCGTTCGTACCGTTGCGTGCCTTATTGATCTCAACATTTTGGTAGATATGGACTTAGACAGCTATATAAAGGAACTTTTTCAAATTCAAAAGAATAGTATTACAGCGATTTATTATGCACCAAAATCATCTAAATACTTGAATTTGTATAGCCCACAATTTAACAACCGCCATCTACATTGGGACGGAACACTCCTTCACCCTATGAAGAAGAAAGTTTTGTCAAAAAAATACGATTTACTATTTAATTTTTTTTCAACAGACAATCTTGTTCTTCAATCAATATCCTCCCAAATCAAAGCAGGATTTCGGGTTGGCTATGTCACAGTTGATCACCGACTAAACGATCTTATGCTTGGGGCAGAAAACAATACAGCAGACCAATTTTTTGGCACTTTTAGCACTTTTTTTTCTAAAATCAAAACAGATGATTAAATCCCCATATCTTGGTACTGGCGTTGCAGTTATAACCCCATTTACTGCTGATTTAAAAGTCGACTTTAAATCTTTGCGCTACCTCATCCATTATTTAATTGATAATGATATTCGCTATTTGGTTGCTATGGGTACAACAGCAGAGTCCCCAACGATTTCTATTGATGAGAAAAAACAGATTTTTGACTGTTTTGTGGAAACGGTTGACGGTCAAGTGCCCTTAATTATGGGAATTGGTGGTAATGACACCATGGCACTCCAACGAGCACTACAACAGGTTGACACAACTGGTTTTTCAGCCATTCTTTCGGTTTCTCCATATTACAATCGTCCAACCCAGGAAGGAATCTATCAACACTATAAAGCACTTGATGCGGTAACGCCTTTACCACTTATCTTGTATAATGTTCCAGGAAGGACATCTTCAAACATCAGTGCTGAGACCACTTTGCGAATCGCGAATGATTGTCCAAATGTAATTGGAATCAAAGATGCCAGTGGAGATTTAGATCAGGGAAAAGCCATTCTTGATGGTCGTCCAGACGATTTTATTTTACTATCTGGTGACGATGAAAC
>Ga0233438_10001952_pt1 | contig 21500 bp, 19 predicted proteins | sample SI_123_September_FD_182720 | JGI IMG/M metagenome (GOLD analysis project Ga0233438, IMG submission 182720) | Seawater microbial communities from Saanich Inlet, British Columbia, Canada - SI_123_September2016_10_MG | ecosystem: Environmental > Aquatic > Marine > Inlet | place: Canada: British...
ACTTTAAATTTCCAGCAGAACATCATAGTCGAATCCGAACAAGCAATTCATTAGAAAGGCTAAATAGAGAAATACGCAGGAGAACCCGTGTTGTCAATGTTTTTCCTAATACACAGTCCTGCGAGCGTTTGATTTCCGCCATATTGATGGAAGTCAGTCAAGAGTGGGAGACAAGTGCAAAATATTTAAGATTTTAGTGATTGAGAAAAAGAGTAAATGCTAATTTACAGAAAGGATGTTGCTTTATCACCTTCAAGACGGCCAGATACCGAAGCAGACTTTGGACAAACATCTTTCTCTGCTATTAAATGACGAACATGATCAATACGGCCATGAGTCACTGCAATATCTATGGGACGGGCTCCTACATTTTTACCAGAAGCGCATGGCATGTCTGCAGATACATAGCCACCTTCGACTAGATGCTTGACGATGGGTAGGTGATTTTGGGCAATGGCAACGTCCAAGCATTCAAAGTCTGGTTGAGAACCATGCTGAATTAGGTATTCAACGACATCTAGTTTACCTTCCTGACAAGCGATAAAAACTGCTGTAGATCCTGCAAACTTGCCAATGCTTATCTGGTTTTGGACAGCACCTTGGCTAATTAAATATTGAACCATCGGTAATTGGCCTTTTGCTGAAGCAGTAAAAAGCAATGTTGCACCTTCAGATGGCCCAAATTTGATCGGCTCATTGATGTCCCCACCACGTAAAACCCAATCTCCAACAATGCCCACATTGCCTGATTCGACAGATGAATAAAGCAATCTGTATTGAAAAAATTCAACTATATCATTGCTTAATGTAGGATTCACAAATGGCCTAACCATGCCCAAAACTCCTTTTTAATGAAAAATATGACAAAAAAATAAAAAATATCATTTTTTTTGACTTATTTGCAAGAGAGGGGGGGGGATCACGCTATGGAATACAGAAAATTCAATAATTATCTAAAAATTTAGTCTTATCACTTTAACCGTGTCCAGTTGGCTGTATAAAAAGTGCTTGCAAAAAACGCAAAATGCTAGTGTTAGATAGTCAAAAATCAAGATGCAGCTGAAATATCCTCTCATAAAAAGATATAATAAATAATTTTTAAAGCTTAGTTTCCAGCCAGTCGGCTTTGGTCCCTCTGACTGTCTTCAGTGCTTGCAGTCTCAGAGGGCTCCTGATTGATGTGACTATCAACGTATTGAACAGATGCATTATCAGTTACAAAACTTGCACTAGTCACTGAATTAGGCTCTCTGCGATCAAAAGGCGCAAACTCAATTGCCATTGTAGATATTCTAGCTCGCCGACGTGAATAGTGATTCCTATCGTTATCGTCAACATTTGTACTCTGAACTAAATTTAAATCTGCTACTGAATGTATCCTTTGCCTTCTTGTTTGAGAATCGCTCGCGTCAATAAGCAAATTTGTACTCTGACTTTCTTGATCACTTCTGTATATTGCAACCGGCATAGTTTCCCAAAAAAAATTAAAGAAACCACTCCACCTGAACACAAATGACAGCACATGAATACTTAAAAATTTTATTATTTTGCAAAAAAAAATAAAAAAATTATCAATTAACTGTAAGTCACTTTCTTTATATATAAAAAACCCTCAACGCTTCAGGCACCTACTATCCAATATTTTCACACAAAACTTGTTAACCCATGAAGATTTAGTAAAAAAAAGTGTATCTTGGTATAATCAGATCACCAATTCAGTTAGATCATTAAACGTGATCAACATATCAATCATCTGAAAATCTAGTATTTGTAATGGGTAAACCTAGCCATTGATGGACTAAAAAACTTTGCTTTCTATCATTGAATCACCATCACCAACATGTAGCTTAGAGCTATCTTGGTCAGCTGTATCATCACGAAAACAAGTAAAAAATGACCAAAAACGTGTTTGCCGTGAGGTAGTGAGGTAACCCTCAAACAATGACGATTTTACTTCCACTAAAGCATCTTCATCCGATGTAAGACATGTTTGACATGTCGGCGAATGTGGCGGCTCAGGTGTCAACTGCCCAGCCAGACTTGCTTGCAAAGCCGGAGAAAGTATTTCACCATTAGCCCGTAAATGATCAACAACAGATTGATATTTACCTTCATTCGGGTGTGCTTCCACAGATTTTAAAGCAATATATAAAGGCGTTTTCCCATTATAAATCCCATTGCTTATAGTAGAAGAGATTGAAGCACCTTGACTTTCAAGGTATTTGATGATGTCGAGCTGTCCGCACTGCGCTGCTAAAAATATTGGCGTCATACCTTGACTCACCCAATCTTCTATAGGATCAAGTGCACTAGCACCTTGACTAACCAAATTCTTTAATTCGCTTAGCCTTCCCAACTGAATCGCTTGCTGCAATTCTACTTTTAGTAAATACTGTGTAACATCCCCGTATTTTTTTGTCTTCGCAATTTCTAGCGGTGTAGATCCTTTAAACTCACCAGAAATCAATGAATCAATTGAGGAAAAACCCTGGCTATGCAAATACTCTACAACGGGAAAATGACCATGTTGTGCGGCCACAAAAAGTGGTGAACGATGTGTAGGAGGAAGAAATATTTGCTCTTGTATCTCTTTGTTTTCATCAAACAAATCTTTCACTTTATCTAATTCACCTGCCGCAATAGCAGCATAAAATAGGTCAACCGTACATGTATCCATCATCAAACCTTTTTCAATTATTAAATGCTCATGAAGTCATGATTTTTGTGCTATCACCTAAATTCAAAAGGTAGAAAGCTGCATGACAAAGCGTTACTTTTTACTTTCTTAAAAACCCATGCGGTGAACTGTCAGCAAAACCGACAAAGCACGCATAACTACAAATGACGCTAATTTAGCATAAAAGCGTCCCATTTGGCCATACATATGACCCAGATATTGACTATGAAAAATTGATATGATCTACCATCTGGTGAAATTTAGTCGTGTGCAAATGAATTGAATAGGATGGTTAAAATACTAAAAAAATGTAAAAAGGGATTAACAGTTCATCTGATTATCTTTTTACGCGACACCAACACCAGATCATCGCTGCTAAATCTTGCAAAAAGATCATTAATATCCATACCCATGTATGTCCTAAAGTCACCTGCGTTAAAAGCCATACACGTATAACCAGTAGCGCTATTAAAGCAAGTCCAGTTATCCCAACAAATACCTGCTCACTACGATGTTTCGCAATGACCCAGTCCAACAGCGTCATGATCAACCCTTGTGAGCCTAGTGGTGTTCCCATTATCACATCCATCCAAATCCCTAGGGCGCCCATTTGATAAGGTGAACTAGGTGAGCGTCGCCAAAATAGCCAACTCGCATAAATAAATAAGGCATCGCATAGTGGAACTAAAAAAGAAGATTGCACCAACCAACTAACGCTAGCCAAAACTAACAACACATATGAGATCATTCGGCTACTATTCATTGAACACCCAAAATAAAATAATAACGAGATTGCTGCGTTGGACTATTTAGTTTCAAGGTGATCACACGTTTACCTTGGCCAGGACCATTTTCAATGCCAGAAATAACGCCGACTGGCAAACCAGCTGGATATTGTTTGTGAAGGCCAGAAGTGTTGACTTGATCACCAATATGAATCGGTAAATTAGTGTAATCCACTACTTTCATCACGCCAATCTCACCATATCCTTGCGCTAATAGCGTCGCACCAGTTGGTAGCACTTTGATAGATAAGATGGTATCTTTAAGACCATATGATTTTACCAATGATTGCTTGGCATGTACCTGCATCACTGTACCAACCACACCATGCTCATCAATCACGGCCTGACCTACCTTCACCCCTGCTGATTCGCCTCGATCCAATCGTAAAAGACCATCACGTTGCGTATGACCAATCTGCTCACTTAAATAAAAACTACGATGAATATCAGTTGACAATCCTAGCAGCCGTTTTAGCTGACGATTTTGCTCAATGAGCGATTGATTCAGATGCTGCAGATAACTAAACATCAATACTAACCCGTGATATTGACGATCTAATTGCTGATAATCATGTTTGTTAGTAGGCTGCTTAGACCATCTACTCAATCGAAAAAATGGATCAGTAAGATTGGTGACCAGTTGTTTAAAGTATTGCTGCTTAGCAGCTTGCCATGTATCTAGGTGTCCGAAAGAACTTAAACCAATCAATAACGTACAGCAAGTGACCATTAGTAAACGTTGATTGGCTAACACATCTCTGCGTCGTGACCACTTCATTCGTATTCAGCAAAAATCGCACTTAGTCTATCTAGGTCTTGTAATACATATCCACCACCACGCGCCACACAAGTTAGTGGATCGTCTGCAATCGTGACTGGCAAGCTTGTTTCCTCGGAGATCATCTGATCGATCCCCTTCAGCAGAGCGCCGCCGCCTGTAAGAACCATTCCTTTGGAGGCTATGTCACCAGATAATTCAGGTGGCGCATGCTCCAGTGCACGACGAATCGCCGCAATCATGCCACTTAGTGGGTCTTGTAGCGCTTCAAGTACCTCGTTACTCGTGATGGCTATGGTTCTAGGAATACCCTCGGCTACGTTACGTCCACTGACTTCCATTCGAGCGACCTCTTTGTCTGGAAAGGCAGTACCAATTTGTTTTTTAATCGTTTCAGCAGTGGATTCACCGATTAAGCTACCAAAGTTTCGCCGCACATAGTTCATGATCGATTGATCGAATAAGTCCCCACCGATACGGACACTTTCAGAATACACAATACCATTGAGTGAAATAATAGCCACTTCTGTTGTACCGCCACCAATATCCACAATCATCGAAGCCATCGGTTCACCAACAGGGAGGTTAGCACCAATAGCTGCAGCCATCGGCTCTTCAATCACATAAACTGCACGAGCACCAGCACTATAAATAGATTCTCTAATCGCCCGGCGCTCAACCTGCGTTGAACCACATGGCACACATACGACGACTCGAGGTCTAGGCATGAAAAACTGTCGTTTTTGAACCTTTTTGAAAAAATGCTGAAGCATCTTTTCAGTACTCATAAAATCGGCAATAACACCATCTTTTAATGGACGAATAGCCTTTAAGTTATCAGGTGTTCGACCCAACATGTGCTTAGCATCTTGGCCAACAGCGATCACTTGGTCAGTACCTTGATCCGTTCGGAGTGCCACCACTGATGGCTCATTCAAAATGATATTACCATCGATGGTGTAAAATAAAGTATTCGCCGTTCCTAGATCAATAGATACATCTCTAGAGTAGCGATTTAGAAATTGTTCAAACATACTTGCGTGCGCCTAAGCTTTCGCGAATTATAGCTAAATATCTATTGATACTCAATCGCTCTAATCACACCAATACAAACATCAAAAGTAGGTGGCGGCATCAAATTTTATAAAAAAAATGTTTTTAATTAGATGTTAAATTGAGTGTTGTCAGCGCAACCTTGACACCAATACATTTACTGAGATAATAGACGCCTATTAAATCTATTGCATCGATGTCTATTGAAGTCGACAAAACGACTGTGCTCAGCATTGCTGAAGCTAGTCAAATCCGCATTAACGAGCATGAAATCAATGAGTATCAAGGCAATTTAAATAGTTTGCTGGTATTCTTTGATCAGATTGAGAACGCCAATACGGAGACAGTGAACCATTTATCGATCAAAAAAACATGTCGCATCGATGATCTACGGGCAGACCAAGCGCATCCACTGCCAGCTGACAATATCCATAACCTCAAAATGAATTGTCATTCTGTTCAGCCTGACCATCAGACCATATTGGTGCCAAAAGTGATTGAGAAATCAGAATGAGTCTACATTTAAAAGCCATCCCTGAGCTAGCTGATGGTTTAGCAAAAAAAGAGTTTTCAAGTGTCGAATTAACGCAACACTTTTTAGCGCGTATCAAGCAGCACAATCCACAATTAAATGCTTACCTATCAACTTATGAATCTACTGCGCTTGAACAAGCCAAACAAGCAGATCAAAGAATTGCTGATAATCAAGCGACTTCGTTAACTGGCATCCCCTTAGTTTACAAAGATAATTTTTGTATTAAAAACACCCGCACCACTTGTGCCTCAAAAATGCTGGAAAACTTTACAGCGCCTTATACTGCCACCTGTATTCAGCAGCTAGAAGATGCCGGTGCCGTGATGCTCGGTAAAGCAAATCTAGATGAATTTGCCATGGGATCATCCAATGAAACGAGTTATTTTGGCCCGTGCCGCAACCCGCACGATCATGATCGAGTGCCCGGTGGATCTTCTGGTGGCACTGCCTCAGCGGTCTCAGCAAGAATTGCAGTGGCAGGTACTGGATCAGATACAGGAGGGTCCATTCGACAACCAGCTTCATTTACTGGCATCACTGGCCTTAAACCAACTTATGGTCGAGTTTCTCGATATGGTATGATTGCTTTTGCGTCCAGCCTAGACCAGGCAGGTCCAATGGCTGCAACTGCAGTCGATTGTGCACACCTACTGCAACATATGGCTGGACATGACCCACTAGATAATACGAGCTCACAAACCCATGTGCCAAATTACATTAGTGCGATTGATCAACCCCTCAGTGATTTAAAAGTTGGCGTACCACATGAGTTTTTTGCAGGAACTTTAGATGCAAAAATCTCAGAACAAGTGCATAAAAACATCGAGCTCTTTCAAAAGATGGGCGCCACTATCTCCACCGTTAACCTCAAAAATGCCTACCTATCAGTACCAACCTACTACATCATCGCACCTAGTGAATGTTCATCAAATCTAGCTCGCTTTGATGGTATCCACTTTGGTGATCGACCAGCGCAGGGTAAAAATATTCAAGACATGATCCAACAAGCACGCACCAATGGGTTTGGCAAGGAAGTGAAACGAAGGATTATGCTCGGTAATTTTGCTCTATCTAGTGGATTTTATGATCAGTTTTACCAAAAAGCCGAAAAAGTGAGAGCGCTTATAAAACATGATTTTGATCAAGCATTTGATCAAGTCGACCTAATTCTAGGCCCAACGACGCCAACGACTGCCTTTAAAATTAATGAAAAAACAGATGATCCGATGACCATGTATTTGTCAGACATCTACACCACGTTAGTGAATTTAGCAGGCTTGCCAGCCATTAATTTCCCTGGTGGTTTAGTCGATGGCCTTCCAATTGGCATCCAATTAATCGGTCCAGCATTTAGTGAAGAGCGCTTATTACAAGCAGTTCACCACTACCAGCAAACCACTGAGTGGCACCGCCACGTTCCTCCTGCATACCGGTGAAACATATGCAATATATTGTTACAATTGGCCTCGAAGTTCACGTACAACTCAATACTGAATCCAAGCTATTTTCATCATCACCCACTCGCTACGGACAGCCACCAAATACACAGACAAATGTCGTTGATTTAGCTTTACCTGGCACCTTACCTGTCCTTAACAAAGCAGCAGTTGAGAAAGCCATTAGATTTGGATTAGCAATTCATGCGAAAATCCCAGAAAACACGATCTTTTCAAGAAAAAATTATTTTTACCCTGACCTACCAAAAGGCTATCAAACAAGCCAAGATGCTCACCCCATTGTGGGGCCAGGCGAGCTTGAAATAGAGGAAAATAACGGCGATAAAAAAATAATACAGATCACACGCGCACACCTCGAAGAAGATGCTGGCAAACTTGATCATGAAAGCCACCCATCTGCTTCTGAAGTAGACCTAAATCGTGCGGGTGTCCCACTATTAGAAATTGTCACCGAGCCATGTATTGAGTCGCCAGAACAGGCAGTTGCCGCGATGAAAGCGATACATAGCTTGGTCAAATGTTTGGGAATATCTAATGGCAACCTTGAAAAAGGCGAAATGCGATGTGATGCCAATATTTCATTACGAGAAAAGCAGTCTGATCCACTAGGCAAACGAGTTGAAATCAAGAATATCAACTCCTTCAAATTTGTTGGTAAAGCCCTGAATTATGAAATCAAGCGGCAAACACAAGTGCTTCTTCAAAAAAAACTGGTTGATCAAGAGACTAGGCTCTATAACCCCTCACAAAACACCACCTTCCCCATGCGTCAAAAAGAAGATGCACATGATTATCGCTATTTTCCCTGTCCAGATCTGCCCATATTGCGCATCACTCCTAATGAGATTAAGCAAATTCAAGAATCCTTACCTGAACTGCCATGGGAAAAAAGAGCACGCTTTGAGCAGGATTATCAACTCACTAAATATGATGCCACGCTACTGGCCTCTGATTTTGATATGGCTAACTTTTTTGAGTCTATCCTCAATCTCACTCCGATGCAGCCAAAGTTAGTGGCAAATTGGCTCAATGGTCCACTTTGCGCATTACTGAATAAGCATCGCACAGAAGCCTGCAATATCCCTATTCCAACACAATCGTTTAGTGATTTACTGAATGCACTCAATCAAGAAAAAATTTCTGGACCTTCGGCTAAATTGTTACTAGAGCATTTATGGCAAAATCCAGACAAAACAGTGGACTCACTTATTGAATCCTTACAACTGGTTCAAGTAACTGACCAAAACGCTATTGAATCAATGGTGAAAACAGTGCTAACCCAATTCCCTAACCAACATCAAGCTTATCTAGATGGCAAAGATAAATTATTTGGCTTTTTTGTTGGTCAAGTCATGAAGGTCTCTAAAGGTCAAGCTAGCCCACAGCTGATTAATCAGCTACTCAAAAAATTGCTACTAGAAATTAAACCTTGAAAAATTTACGCATTAATCCCTGGCTGATATGGATTATTCCGGCATTTTTTTACGCTTATGAAAATTGCTTACAGGTATCACTCAGTACTCTGATCAACCAGCTTCAGCTTGACTTTTCAATCTCGCTTCAACAAGTGTCCATCATCAATGCTTGTTATTTTTTAACCTATGCAGTAGCTCAGCTCATTGTAGGCCAACTACTTGACCGATATGGGCCACGCCTGCCGCTCACCTGTGCAATTGTCATCTGTTCACTTGGGACACTAATTTTTTCACTATCTCAATATTACTGGATGGCGATTGTTGGTAGATTTTTGATTGGGTTCGGTTCAGCTTTTGCGCCACTAGCCTGTTTACAATTATCAGCCATTGCTTTTCCAGCGCGCCGTTTTGCCATGTTAACTGGCTTAACTTTAACTTTTGGTATGCTTGGCCAGATGCTGGGTGAAGCGCCGCTGATGTATCTTCATCAACTGATGGGATGGCGCAATATGTTTTTGTTTTTTTCATTCTTTTCCATGGCATTGGCCGCTTTGGTCTTTTTGGCATTGCAAAATGTTACGTACCAACAGATAAAAACGCCTTTTGCGATTTTAATCCGTGACTTTTATCAAATTATGCAAAAAAAATCAGTTTGGATGACTACAGTGTATGCCATGTTGATGTATACACCTTACCTGGTTATTAGTAGCCAATGGGGCATTCCTTTTTTAGTAGATAAACTGGGCATTAGTACGTCACAAAGTAGCTTATTACTTACCTATTTGATTATTGGCTTCGCCATTGGCGCGCCACTACTTGGCTGGCTTGCCGATCATTTCAAAAATCGCAAGTTAATACTTTACCTAAGCAGCGTAGGTAGCTCACTAGCGTTTTGCTGTCTGATCTATACGCAAAGTAGCTGGCTGACAGGATTGTTACTACTTGTGTTAGGGATATTCATTAGCGGCTTTTTACCAGCTTTTTCAATAATGAAAAATCTATCCGATGCACGATACCAAACCACATCACTTGGCTTTATGAATTTATTTAATATGCTTGGCGCTTTTACCATGCTACCAATGATGGCTTATTATATAGAGCATTTTCCCATCAATACTTCATTGCTAACGCTGGGATCAGCCTATCAATCACTCCTACTGATTTGCCCAATATGTACCACCATCGCGATATTTCTGTTAAGATACATACCAAATGCCAAGGCAAACTACGGTACACATGAAAAGACCTAAAGCGCTGCAAGATTTTATTTGGCTGGCATGCGCTATCGCAGCCTTATTCTACGGCTATGAATATTTTCTGAGAGTTATGCCAAGTGTCATGATCAGTGAGCTGATGACCAAGTATCACCTCAATGCTGGTCAGGTGGCAGCAATGTCCGCTGTTTATTACATGTCCTATACCCCTATGCAGCTGTTAGTTGGTGTATTACTTGACCTTTACAGTATTAAAAGAATCATGGCACTTGCTGCCGCTTGCTGTACTGCCGGCGCCTACTTGTTTACTTTAGACCACATTACCTATCTTTACATCGGACGCTTTCTAATTGGCTTTGGCTCAGCTTTTGCCTTCGTTGGCGTGCTAAAAACCGCCACGCTGACACTTAAACCAAAATGGTTGCCATTTGTCTCCGGCATTACCACCACTTTAGGCATGTTAGGCGCTATTTCTGGCGAATTCGTCTTGGTAAAAATGCTCAATAAATTTGGTGTATTTTACACAAACAACCTCGTTCTATTGATGGGTGTGATACTGACCTACACTTTGTGGATGTTTATTCCTAATGCGCAACCAAATAAGAGTCAAACCAAAGGACTTTTTCAAAAAACCTTAAAGCAGCTTGGCACAGTCTTCAAAAATAAGACCGTCTGGATGGGAGGCTTTATGGGGTTGTGCTTATATTTGCCTACTGTTGTGCTAGCTGATCTGTGGGCTATCAAATATTTAACTGAGACGTATCACTGTACAATTGAAAAAGCTGCCCTTATCAGTAGTCTTATTTATGTTGGTTGGATGGTTGGCGCGCCGCTTGTTGGCTGGTTTGCTAATAAAAAAATGCATCGCTTCCTGATTGTTGGTTCAGCTGGTGGCTTGCTCGTTTCTATGCTTATTCTTTACACCCCTATCCAAAATTTACCATTTCTCGCGATACTTTTTTTCCTTATTGGACTACTTAGCTCCGTTGAAATACTTACCTTCATTATTAGCCAGAGAGCTTGTGATGCCAAACTATCAGGTACCTCTATTTCAATGACCAATATGATTATTATGCTCAGTGGATTGGCTCAGCCGATCACAGGCTATCTGCTTACTTACCTGCTAGCACAACGTGTCCCTACAGAGCTAGCTTATCAATATGCCCTTGCCATCATTCCAATTAGTTTTGCCTGCGGTCTACTATTAGCGATCGTCTATCGTCACCAACAGTTTAAAATAAAATGACAATAGCTGGATCAGCTCAAAAGATTTATATTAAGACCTACGGCTGTCAGATGAACGTGTATGATTCTGATAAAATATTCTCACTACTAAATGCGCAAAAGCCATCGATTCTGACTCAAGCGCCCAATGAAGCAGACATCATGATTATGAACACCTGCTCGATCAGAGAAAAAGCCCAAGAGAAAGTCTTTTCAGAACTAGGTCGGTGGCGCAAACTCAAGTCCCAAAAACCTGACATGCTCATTGGTGTTGGCGGATGCGTCGCTAGCCAAGAAGGCGATATGATTTTTAAGCGAGCACCTTATGTTGATTTAGTTTTCGGCCCGCAAACGCTTCATCAATTACCGCAGCTGGTCAAACAAGCCCGAATAACACAAAGACATCAAATGGATGTCAGCTTCCCTGAATTAGCAAAATTTGATGCCATCACCCCAAACCCACAGCAAAAAGTTGCCAACTTTTTAACGATTATGGAAGGCTGTAGTAAATTTTGTAGCTTTTGTGTGGTACCCAATACCAGAGGCCAAGAATTTAGCCGATCTTTTTATGACATTCTCGCTGAGGCCGATCAAATGGTCACAGATGGGTGTCGAGAAATCACCTTACTTGGCCAAAATGTCAACGATTACCTTGGTAAAATGGACCAAGGCAAAGAAGCCACCCTGGCACAACTGATTCACTACCTCTGTGCCATCGATAACCTCAAACGCATCCGCTTTACCACCTCTCACCCTAGTGCCTTTACCGATGATCTAATCACTGCCTATGAATATGAAACTAAGCTTTGTGACCAACTTCACCTACCAGTCCAATCTGGATCGAATCAAGTATTGGCTAATATGAAACGCGGATATACCGTCGAACGATTTATTGATATTATTCATAAACTCCGCCAAGTTCGCCTAAATATTTCTATCACTTCTGACTTTATCGTTGGCTACCCTGGCGAAACAGATCAAGACTTTGAGCAAACCTTAGCACTGGTTAGCCAGATACAATTTGATGGCTCGTATGCTTTTTCCTACAGCGCTAGACCCGGCACACCAGCAGCTTTAGCAACCAATCAAGTGGCTGAGTCAATCAAAAAAACAAGACTAGCCATCCTCCAGCAAGCATTAAATGAATCGCAACAAAACTTTAGCCAGCAAATGCTAAATCAAACTTTTGACGTATTAGTCACAGGCCATAGTAAAAAGCCACCTCATCAATTAGTTGGACGCACAGAAAATAATCGAATCGTTCACTTTGAAGGACCTAACACCTTCATCGGGCAAATAGTACCAATTTGTATTACTGAAGTTTTACCAAATGCGTTAAGAGGACGCTATCATATTAATAATGCCCAGCAATAAACTGATGGCAGTTAAAATAACGTTATGAAAAAATCACCCTTCATGCGATTAATCAAATCGACACTTTCTTTTTTATATCATCATCGTGAGATCTCATCTACGAGACTTAAATTTTTTGAGACCTTATTTAGTCACCTCTTTAAGAAAAATCGCATCAATGAAGATGATTTTCCGATGCTAAAAGGCGTACTCTCACTTTCTGAAAAACAAGTGAAAGATATCATGGTCCCTATTGAAATGGCCTCGACGCTCAAACAAAACCTGACGATTGCTCAAGCCCTCCAGCAGATAAAAGAAACTAAGTTTTCACGCTACCCCATCTGTGACCCTCACACCTATAAAATCCAAGGATTACTACTCACTAAGCACTTAATTACCAAACTCGATCATACCCAAACATGGCTAGATCGACCCATCGATCAGCTGATGCGAACTAAGCCTCTCAGTCTACCTGAAAGCCAACGGCTAGATCATAGCTTAAGAACTTTTCAGCGGTTAAAAAAACACATGGCTCTGGTGGTCGATGAGTTTCAGAATGTGACTGGGATGATCACACTAGAAGATATCATTGAAGAGATTATTGGTGACGTAACTGATGAATTTGAGGATCAACCACAGCTTGGTATCCAATCTCGCGGCTCAACTTATATCGTTGATGGTGATGCACTATTAGAGTCAGTTAATACGCACTTTAAGACACAACTCTCATCAAAATTTCATACCACAATTAGTGGTTGGATCTGCGAATATCTTGGTCAAATCCCTGCTCCTCTGAAAGAGTTTAAAGTCGACCAGTGGAGAATCAAAATTATTAAAGCCAACCAAAAGCGAATTGATCAAATTGAAATTACTAAATGCTAAATATATCCCTGCATCGGCTGCAATACTCATTGGGATTATCTCTAGTTTAGGATTTTTTCCTATTGGTATTTGGGGTCCTTGGCTCTCAATGATTTGTTTAAGTAGCATCTATCTAATCATGACCAATCACATGCCACATGCGGCAAGATATCTATTTCTATTTATGTTGAGCCAAGCTGTTTGTTTAGGCTACTGGATAGGACTTAGCCCCTATCATTATGCGCAGCAACCCGTGTTGATTTGTGTAGCTATTGTCATGACTGTTGCGTGTATATACTCGCTCTATTATTGGCTAGCTGGGTGGTTATTTTCACAACTTCGATTACCATCGACATTTCAACCATGGCTGTTTGCTAGCCTAATGACGCTTTTTGAATGGAGCAAGCAGTTTGGGTCCTTGGCACTACCATTTCAGGCATTTTTTAACACGCAAGCGATCAACCCAATCTTAAAGCCTTTATTTCCACTCATCGGACCTTTTGGTGTCACTTGGGTCACGCTACTCATCAGCGCCACCGTAGTTGAATCGGCTAGACAAAAAAAGCTCAAAGTCATCACTTTGATAAGCTTGATCTTATTGATCACTGGCCTTTTTAAAGTCACTTGGACTAAGCCTACTAACCACTCAATCAAAATAAGCGCTATTCAGGCTAATATATCCCCTACTCAACAATGGGGGAAGCGATTAGAGACTACCCAGTTTTATATCGATCAATCTAAATTACTTAAAAATAGGGATCTGATTATCTGGCCAGAGGGAGCTGCTCCTATACCTAGCTTCAACCAGCCTATCAAAGATATCAATACCCATATCATTTATGGAACATTTGCTCATCAGCCACCTAAAACCTTTAATGCCATTGCTTTGAATAGTCATCACCAAGTCTATTTAAAGCACAACCTCATACCGCTAGGCGAGTACACACCGAATTGGCTAAAGCCTATTGGGCAACAATTCCATGTTCCACTCAGTGATTTATCATCTGGCCCATACACTCAGCCACCTTTTGTCATAAATCAAGTGCCAATGACAGCACTCAACTGTTTAGAAATCACCTTCGCAGATCGAGTCAGACACTTAAGCCAACTCGGCCACGTCATACTGCTACTCACAAATGATTCTTGGTTCGAGCCATCATGGCTTAGCCACCTCCATCGGAGCTGGCTATTATCTCAAACACTCGCATTACAAAAACCAACCATTTTTGTGAATAATAGTGGTCTATCGACTTTATTTGACGCAAATGGGCAAATCATTCAAGTAGCAAGTGCACCAAAATCTATCGTTTCCGGAGTAATTACACCACGCGCAGGATTAACACCCTATGGCCGTTGGGGCAACTCATTATTGATTTTGCTGATTATTGCATACTTGCTAGTATTAATGGGCTGTAGGGGTAAAAAAGACTGACCAAAGTGTGGCTATCTCATTTTTTATCAAATTTACGGTCAGGCCCTATACTCTAGGTGAATGGCTACCATCATCTTTGTTTGCATTTACTGAATTTGTTAAAAAAGATATCTCTAACTGGCCATGGATGCATGGCAAGATATTAGTCACCATATCTTGAATATTATCTTCGATTTTTTTTCTGTTAACCGGTGTTGTTGAAGGTTTAAAATGCACATCAAAACCTAATTCACCTTTATCAGCCACTTCAGAAATCGAGCCACTTGCGTTTTTCAAGCTTTGTATAAAACTGGGAATAAACTGTCTTTCACAATGCTCTCTTAATAATCTTCTTTGTATCTTTCCACTATGTGTTTCATATTTTTCCCATTGTTCTTGAGTTAAAAATTCAACCTCATGTGGCTTAAAGTGTTTACCCCGTTTTACTACATGCTCTTGTATTTCAATCGGTAACTGTTTAGTTAACATTGCACTTGGGGCTAATAAAACATAAACCTTATGGCCTGTCTCAAAAGGGCTAACACCATCGTCTTTATGCAAAGGGATTTGGACTGCTGCAACTTTTTGCACAGACGGATGTGACATGACTGCTGCTTCAACCTCTGCGGGACCTATCTTATAACCCCTTGATTTAATAACATCATCAACACGAGAGACAAAGAAAAACTGAGACCCTACATTTCGAACGATATCGCCTGTTTTATAATACTGACCGTCTGCAGTAAATGCTAAATCAGTCCTTTTTTTATCATTCAAGTATCCTCTAAATAACCCTGGAAAAGGCATTTTGTAAGATAATTGTCCTTGCTTAACTGGATCTTTTACCGGTTGGTCATTTTCATCAAGCAAAACATAATAGTTATCTTCAAACAAGATATCTCCAATAGAACCATTAACATGGTCAACTTCAATTCTAGCAGCAGTTGGAGCAGATTCTGCTTGACCATATCCTGGCCTAACCTGAATCTCTTTTTTAGACAATTTATTTAATACAGTATCATCTAGCTGTTCGCCAACAGTGATAATGTGTCTGAGTTTTGGAAATTTAGTTTTTTCAAATTGCTTGGACGAAACTAATCTTCTAAGCACTGTTGGTGCGGCACATAATACAGTGACACCTTGATCATTTAAAAGCTTGATGAATTCATCTGCATTAAACTTACCAGGGTTTGTCACCAATACCTTTGAGGCAGCAGCCCATGCACCAAAAGTAGACCAAACTGTAAAACCCCAACCTGGATCACTGGCATTCAAAATAGTATCATCACCATCTGCTCCCATCCAAAGCAAACCTGTAGCAATATGATGAAAAGGGTAATCCTGGTTATGAACAGCTGCTTTTGAGTGACTCGTTGTACCCGATGTATATAGATAAATAAGTGGTGTGTCATTAGAGTGATCAGTATTCTTGTTTTTTAAAACCGTTGGCTTGCTGGTTGCATGCCATTGAATTTTATGGTCTGACATCAATTTAACATCTGCCATAGTGCTCAGTTTATCGGCCACATGATTTGGACATAAAATCGCTTTAAGTTCTGCGTCTTTCTGACGTAAATGCATATCCTCTGTGGATAGAAGTTCTGGAATAGGAACGGCAATGTATCCATACAAATTACAAGCTAATAAGCCGGCATAATAAATTGGATGTTGACCAATTAAGCCTATTGCATCACCTTTGTTGATGTTTTCAGTAGACAGTCGTTCTGCAATTTGGTTGCTGGCGTGTAATAGATCTGCATAAGAAATTTCTTCTACTTTATTGGTCTTTGAATCATGCCAAAGAAGTGCTGGCTGACTTTGATCTCCTAGACGACTTAGCACTAAATCTGCAAAATTACAGCGAACCTTACCAGGGTTAGCATAATGCTTTTTTATCTCATCGTACTTTTCAAACAATGTAGCACCGTGGTGCTTATGATATCTTTGTTTATTGAACTTATTGCGAAAATCATTATTTCTGTCTGAAAAAAAGCGTCTAGCGCTCAAATTAGCTGACGTCTTTCGCCAAAAACTAGGCCCGCAAGCCATTGGCAACTGGCTGATTGTACATTGTGTATTTTTAGCAGATATGCCTTTTAGTAATGCAGATGATAAAGTAAATGGTTTTATACGCATGACAGATGCCCAACTAAAATATTAAAATATATAACTAAAAAAAGTAAATATTAATTAAAAGAGGGAAAATGTCAACTGTCTCTTATTAAAATACTTTAGTCAAAATTCCTAATCTCAGATGTTATAGGATTTTAATAAATAGCATTTAATAATAATTTCTAATGCTTAATTATGCCGCTCCAGGTGTATGGGGATCGCCACTTTCAATCTCATCTTTATCCTTGTAGTCAAATTTTATGGATGAATTATCTGGCAACGACTCAGCTAATATCTCACTAATTGTATTCTGAATTTGTGGCCTCTCGTTTTTTGGGGTTTCGCTATTTATGCTGACAGTAATATTAGCCTCATCTTGAGCATCTATTTTAAGCACTTCTCGATGTTTTTTTTGGACCAGCACAGTCATAGATGGAATAAATTGACCAAGCTTTTTAATCAAACTTTTACCTTTTACTTGGACATTTAGCATGCCACCCTTGAGGGGAAATGTAGATGAAAGCCCATTGATGGTTTTTTCTAGTTCAGGAGACATTGTCTTATCATTTCTATTCAAAAGTATCGTTGCATGATTTTCCCCTTCATCGTGGTCGACCGAGATCACCTCATTAAATATTTTAGGCAATAAGTCAAAAAATTGCTTGATTTCTTGTTCCTCATCGGAAAACCTTTGAAATCTAAGCCACATGTCTTTTTGACTATGTGTGGTAAAGTGCTTGTGCCATAAGTCTTTTGGAACAAACTGAATATGATCGGGGAGGTAATAGTGATTGTTAGTCTTTCTCAAGAAATCTCGTATACGACCTTGTAATACTTTGCTAGGTCTGACGTCATCCTTGAGTAATAAATAGACTTTAAGCCCTTCTGTAATAATACCCTGATGATCAACTTTTATTTGCACTGCAATCGCTTTTGAAATAGGTTCAAAGGCTAGATAGGCATCCTGGATTTGCACTGGAGAAAGGGTCCTATCTTTAAATTTAATTTTTTGAAAAGATCTTCCAGTGTATTTAAGGTACTTTGGGTTTATTTTCTTAAATTCATCTCCCATTCGCCATGCTGGTGCTCCTTCAGATGTTTCCACTGTTGTCATCGGCTGAAAACCACCGTCAGTTAAGTAACCTGTATATACTCCCTTAAGATCATGGTTAGACAAAAGCATACTTAACTCACCAACGTTTTCAGTGACACGATTATTTTTATCCAGTAAGACGAAAGATTTTTCTGGCATTAAATATTCTGTTTGACCCTCATGATAGATAAAACCAGCTGGCATTTCAGCTTGACCATATCCTTCAATAACAGTAAATCCCTGCTTCTGTGTATTTTTTCTCACAGAGTCTGGTAACGTCTCACCGACAGTGATCATTAACGGAGCTGGCTGACCCAATTTTGCTCGCTTTTCCATTAAATCATTCAAGCCAAAAGGCCAGCTAGAATGAGCCATCACATTTTGTAGCACAGCTGGCGAAAAAGCACAAACATCAGGGTTATATACCTGCAAAAAGTCCATCATTTCATTGGCATCAAATTTACCATATTTAGTCGGCCCTGAAGTATACAAGAATCATTGAAAATAATGGTTTTTTGGATGGTCTTTCGGTAAAATAATTGCAACATTTTTTTTTAAACATACCAAAAAGTTGCAATATCATGTCAAAGCCACAGTGTATTTCTAATGCCCAATCCAACCTATTTGAAAACCGTTTGTCCAATCTACTCAATCTAGATCATCCATTGATTATGCTAGCCAAACAGATTGATTGGGCTAGCATTGAAAGAGATGTCTTACCGGTTTTTAGTAACAGTCGTTCAGGGCAACCACCTAAATCGATTCGATTGATGGTCGGACTATTGATGATTCAGAACATGTATCGGCTGTCCGATGAGTTGGTTGTTAGTCAGTGGGTTGAAAATCCTTATCATCAGTACTTCTGTGGTTATGATTTTATGCAATGGCAATTCCCAATCAATCCAAGCTCTATGACCAGGTGGCGTCACAAGTTAGGACCAGAAGTACTAGAGAAGATACTTGGACATACCTTGGCTGTTGCTGTAAAAACTGAAGTGGCTAAAGAGAAAGATTTTGAGAAGGTGATTGCCGATACCACTGTGATGGAAGCCAATATTGCTTACCCCACGGATGGCCGCTTATTAAACCAAGCACTTCAAAAGCTGGTTGCTGTGGCTAAAAAAGAAGGTGTGTCACTAAGACAAAGTTATACCCGGTTAGGCAAGCAATTAGATCATCAGATAAGCCGATATGCCCATGCTAAACAATACAAGCGGGTACGCAAAGCCGTTAAGAAGCTCAAGTGTTACCTCGGTCGAGTGGTACGTGATATTGAGCGGAATCTACTATCTGACCAGCAACGATACTTTGATCCCTGTTTACAGCTTGCCAAGCGATTGCTTGATCAAGAGGTCAAATCTAAAAACAAGTTGTATAGTTTGCATGCACCGCATGCTTACTGTATTGCTAAGGGTAAAGCGAGATCACCTTATGAATACGGTTGTAAGGTGGCACTGGTTGTTAGTCACAAACAAGGACTGGTGCTCAGTGCTCGTGCTTTAAATACGGCTCAATATGATGGCCACACACTGAAAGACAGCATTGATCATGTTCAAGCAATCAGTGGCATTCAAGTCAAACGTAGCTTTGTAGATCGAGGTTATCGTGGCCATGGCATAGATGATGAAGACTGCCAAGTATTCATCTCAGGTCAAAGAAGAGGTGTCACTCCCTCAATCAAACAACAACTGAAGCGCCGTTCAGCCATTGAGCCACATATTGGCCATATGAAATCTGATGGGAAATTGAGAAGATGCTTCTTAAAAGGCCAGCAAGGTAATCAGCTCAATGCACTGCTTTGTGCGATTGGTCATAACCTACGGATGATCCTGAACAAGCTTCGGGATTTTTTGGTCCTTTTTTGGGGAATGGATATTTGCCAAATATTTTTTATACCAAGCAGATGGACCATCACGTTAACTGCCTAGAAAAGCTAATCTGCTAAATAACGATTCTTCAGGTTCGACTAACTAATGAAAAAAAATAGATAATGGCCACTAACATGAGCCCTACAAGATCGAGAAACCCACAAATTTAAGCACAGCAGCAATGCCATATAAGAAAATCGCCAAAAGAAAATTTTAAAATAAATGGTTTTCACTCAATGATGAGAAATAGGAGAAGATTTCACGCTTAGATTTATTAATCAGCCAAGATCATTAAATACGGTGAACATAATGCACTGGATTGTCTGGACACGCACTAAAGCCACACTCTAGCCAAACACCTAATAAACTAGTCATAGTCACCAAGAGAAACAGTACGATCAGAGCATTGACACAATATTTTCCCCACCGGCCTTGACGGTATAGTGGTTTTTCTGGAAAACGCTCGATCAAACATGCAACAATGCTGTGATATATGGCTATGCCTAAACAAGCAATCGCCATCCAAGTATACAGGTGCAAACCCCATAGTAAATCACCATAGCCTGATCCCAATGGACCATTGATATGCAAAAGTACCTGGCGACAAGCCATCGCGCCGGTCAATATTGCTGCCAATTGAGACAACATCGTATGTAATATTCTTCGACGAACACGTAAGTTCATCAGCAGAGGCATCACCACCAACAGTAAACCAACCCGCTGAAGCCAACAAAGTGGACACGGCAATTCATGTAAGCGCCATTGCAACATAAACGCAGCAATTAGTAGGCTAAGAATACAAAAACATTCACAAGCTGTGAGAATACTTACCCAAGGCTGATATAATCTATGTTTGAAAATCATAAGTTAACTGCCAGTGGACCTGTCATATGATGTATAAACCAGACAAGTGTTAATAACATTGCTAGCACAAAACCTGGAAGCTGTATCGCACCAGCTTTATCAAATAGCAGTGAAAATGCCAGTACGGTTAAGATGGTAAAAATCGCAATAAGCATAAATAGATTAACTCAAATGATTTAAAAGACTGTATTAATATATATGATACATGTATAAAAAACAATGCGCTAAAAAATGCCAATTTTCAAAAAAAATTCATAGCTCCCCAAAGTTAAATCAACTGTTGAGTCTACAAAAAGATCTGACAATCAAAAAAATATAATACCAATTCCCTTATATAATTAATTATAAATAATTGATATATAGTATTATTTTGTGTATAAAGGTTAATCTTCAAACATAGTAATCAAGATGCAAACGATCATTGATAAATCAGTTTACCTTTCAGCGAAATCATCTTATAAAAAGTTATGCACAGTTGGCACTTTGGCAAAGAAGCTACAAGCAGTGATGGCTGCCTATCAGCATGGCATCAAAGATACTTGCCGGATCATGAATGTGAGTCGAACATCCATCTATCTTTGGTCCAAACAAATTAAACAAAGTGACTTTGATGGGCTGTTAAATAAAAGCAAACATCAAGATGGTATTAAGATCAAGAAAGTTCATCTGGAGAAAATGTCTCAGTGGCTAACAGACAACCCATCATTAACCATAAAGCAAGTGTCAAAGTTATTGTCAGATAACTTTGACATAACAGTCACCAAATCAACGGTCCATAGAGCAATGCAACGATGTGGGTT